>Ga0123342_1000925_pt1 | contig 48833 bp, 23 predicted proteins | sample Turbeawhitnodule_FD_89960 | JGI IMG/M metagenome (GOLD analysis project Ga0123342, IMG submission 89960) | Root nodule microbial communities of legume samples collected from Mexico - Turtle bean Mexico white nodule | ecosystem: Host-associated > Plants > Roots > Nodule | place: Mexico: Nepantla...
CTCGGCCCCTCGGCCTCTCGGCCAAGTCTTCTCAGGTCTTGGCCTCTCGGCCAACTCTTCTAAGGTCTCGGCCTCTCGGCCAAGTCTTCTCAGGTCTCGGCCTCTCGGCCATACCGGTACACTATGTTGCACGTTTCCTTCTTTCATTCTTAATTTGAAGTAGAAGTATTAAGAAGTAAAAGTTTAGGGTATAAATTTTTATCCCATTTCGATGGTACTTACACCATACTTGTTTCTTAATTATTGTAAATATTAAGTAAAAAATAACAATGATGGAAATATCATATTATCACTTATTCAATATTAAAAGGATACATCTTTTTTTAATATTAAATATTAAGAAAATATTAAAAGGATACATATTTTTTAATATTAAATATTAAGAAAAAAATTATAATTATATAAATATTAAATGAGAGTATCAAATACCAATTTGATAAATGTCAAATAATTATAGAAATAATTATAGAAAGGAGTAAAGTTGATCAAATGTATGACCAATAAATAAACTATGAAACTAAGGATCAAATAAAAGTTAATATAACTTTTTTATGTTACCTAATAAATTAAAAGTGTTTTAGTAATTTAAAACATAAACATATTTAAGGACAAAGACAAGTATGACAACAGAGATGATTTTATACATATCCGCTTTGTCCCAAATATGTATCTGCATACCCAATTTAAAAGATCGGTATTACCTATACACATACTCACACTCGTACCTAATTAGTGTGTCTTTCAATATTAGAATGGGTTCAAACAATACTCGTTGGAACATGTTTATTTGTCATCCCTAAAGATAGAGAAGAGGAGTGAAAAAAGAAATAATGCAAGAAGCATGGTGAAGAAAAATAAATCTCAATGGAGTTTCTCAGTAAGCTTATAGAATTTAAAGAAGTAGGGAAACACTTTATATTTATAAATCTTTTATATTATACTTATATTTATAAATTTCTTATAGATTATATAATATTTTATAATGAAAAGGCACTCTCAAAAGATATAGTGTGGTTGACCTTTCAAAACATGCCTAAAGAGTTTCTAACACATATGTTACTTTCAAATCAGGTGTGCTAGTTGTAACGGTTAGATTTAAAGAACTATGAGTGAATTGAACTATCTCAAATTTTGTAAAACTTAGAATGATATCTTTAATAAACCAATTGATTGGGGAATTTGGTTGCTTACAAATAAGTACACGAAAAAAAAATAGATAAATATCAAGAACTAAATATAAGAGAGAAAGATATATAGAATTATACTAGTTGTTTAGTCACATCAGTCAAGCTTACATTAAAATCAAATTGTATATAAACACAAAGTCAATACAGTAAAAATAAACAACTCAAGAAACCAAATCTTGAACCATAGAGATTCGTTTACATGTCTAAGAACGCTTTGTTACTATAGTGAATATGGAAACCCTATCCAAAACAATCTAAGAACTCAAAAAGAATACAAAAATGAAAACAATATCACTTGAAATTATATAAGCACAACATAAAAGAACCCATTCATGTGAAGAACTATGTTTCTCTTGAAACTTGATATTGGTCTCAAATATGCACAAAGAAAGCTTCAAAAATAATTTTTAGCTCAGCTTAGACTCTCGCTCTCACTTTTAGAATAGTTTTCAAAAGATATCATTTTTGATTTCATGTAAAAGGATTTCGAAATGAGAGAGAGATATAATGTTATGTAGATTAAAAATGAGTTTGAATCATATGAAATTAATATGTTGAATCGTTGTTATAATAAATTAAAATAGAAGAGTCCAAAGCCTTTATAGGGTTTAATATATTTTAATCTATTAAAAACTCATTTTAACATGTTAAAATAGAAAGTTCAAAATGGTTCATGGTTCTAAGAGATTCTGAACATTAAATTGCTTTCTACCGTCATTTCAGAACCAGATAAAAACATTTTAACATACTAAAAACATATTTTAATTCATTAAAACGCATCCGATTACCAAGACAAGCTCTAATTAAATTGAAAAAACTTTTTAATTACAATTATAAGATCAAATCAAGAAAGAGAAACTTAAATCAGATCCTAATTAATGTAACACATCTATGTCTTTATGATCATATCCAATCTTTAAATTCTTCAAGAAAAACATTGGATTTATCAAGTTGGATTTATCAAATACATCACAACTCCAACAATAACTTCTTCACTTGACCTTTCAAGGAGTGAGGTACCACTTTGTGACTCATGGGAGTCACCTATGTGCTTCTCGAGATAACTCCTTAAATCAAAAAGCAAATCATGTGTCTTTTCCTTAAATCAAGGAGTCACTCATATGACTAGTTAGTTAGAAGTTAACTATGCGTTAATCATAGGATTAGTTAGTGTAATTAGTCTTATGGGTACACTTAAAAATTCTAAACTTTCAAGACACATGAAAGTGTCTCTTCATACTCTTTCAAGTTTATGACATGTTCTATATAAAGATGCCACATCCTTTTTGGAAATTTCACTTTTTAATATGGAATAAAAAAATTGTAAGGTCAATTTTGAGAGTCTTAAGAGTTCTCTATTCTTGCTTTGATTCTTATCTTGAGAAGTTTTTTCAAGTGGTCAATCTTCTTGCACTTATCATTTGAGATTCATCACTAAAAGTGACATGTTCTTCTTCATTGCTAACTCTCAATCCATTTTCTATTTTATTTTAAAATTTGTTCTTGTTTGAAATATACCACAAGTTACCACCTCATGTTTTTGTCACTATCGTCTCACTTTCTATGGGTTTTAAGTTCTCTACACTTTCTTGAGTTGGTCAAGATCCTTCCAAACCTTCTAAGATTCACATCATTGTTTTTTTTAGAAAACAATTTAAAGAAAATAGAAATTTAAATAAATAAATAAAAAAAAATTAAATAAAAGTAAAAAAATGTTATATTTTTTCTTTAAATAATAAATTATTAATGAAATTTAATAAACATTGACACAAAAAGTTAACAAAACAAACATAAAATAAAAAAATTTATATATATCATTATAATTATTCATGATAGCAACGTAAAAGAATTAGTAAAATGTTTTACAAAGTATAACATGATTAATTGCAATTTTCTCCTGCTAACATGTCACATGTGGTCTCAAGGCATAATGGGCTTGGGGTATGATGAATAATGGGTGTTTCTTCCTATATTCCATCATTCTTCTTCTTGCCCCTCATATTTTTTGAAATTTTAAAATTGTCCTTCATAATTCATTTCAAAAGGAATTTTTAATGATTGTTAGTGGAATCATAGAGGTTGTTGCAACAAAGGTTGAACTCGGGGAGGTACGGTGGCGTTGCTAGTATGTTGAGAAGGCTTCGTTGATGGTTTGAGGTGAGAAAAGGAGGTGTGTTGTATTGTTTTAGGTTGGGTATGGTAGCGTGGATGTTTTCAAAATTTGGGTTTCAAGAATGAGTTCCAGAATTCGTATTCTAGAATGGTAAAATGAATCATGGAATTGGAAATCCATAAGTGAAAAATCGGATTCTCCAAAATGGAAAATTGTTTTCCAAAATGGGGTTTTTGGAAGAGAAAAAAATATTTTGGAATGGGGTTTCTGAAAGTGGAAAATCTCATTTCAAAATGGGTGTTCCATAATGCAAAGTTATTTCCCAAAATAAGAACAAACCCATTCTAGAATACCCTTTTCAGAAGACATATTTTGACTTCTAGAAAGGTAAATCTGGAAGGCAAGATATGTGTTCTAGAAAGGGTATTCCAAAATAGTTATTTTCTCTTCCGAAATGCCTTTTGTTGGAATTTTCTGTAAGGTAACATGTTATTTTGTAGGGGTATGGAGAGTACCGTAGAATTTTACCCAAGTTATATGACGAGGTTGATGTGTGGGAGAGACTATATTATGTTGATATTGAGCAATCAATATTTTGTAAAACATTAGACAATGAATGTAAGACAAATGAATATAGTGATTTGTTTTCTATAGATAAGTTAAAGATGAAGGTTGAAAATATGTTTAGATTGTGTATTATTTGATAAATTAAATATGAAATTTTGATAATGTTTTGTAGGTAATTTCCTAGTCGGGATGAGTTTTTGAGGTGGGCCAGAAAAGTTGTGTATGTTGTTATATTGAGGTCGGATACTTCAAATGGCCAACGAAGAATGAAGGCATACATATTATTGGGTTGTGAGAAATAAGGTAAATACAGTCAAAATAAGAAGAACTTACAAGTGACTAAGAGTGAAAGTAGAAAATGTGACTGCCCTTTTAGATTACGAGGAAAAGCTGTAAAAGATGGTGAAGGATGGATGTTGAAATTAGTTTGTGGGTCTCATGATCATAACTTGAAGATATGTTTGTTGGTCATCCATATGCTGGTGTAAATTAACATTTAATGAGAAGTTAATGCTTATGAACATGACAGACAATGCAGTGAAGCCTACAAATATTTTTGTAAGAATGAAATAGCATAATGAGAAAATTTTCACCATCATAAAGTAAGTTTATAATGTCATGCATGTGTATAGAAGATTAGAACAAAATGATAAAACTGAAATGCAATAATTGATGATGTTACTTAAGCGAGACATGTATGTCTGTGTAGGTTTGATGAAGGGACGAATGTTGTGCAAGATTTATTTGGGACACATTCTGAATTAGTGAAGTTATTGAATGCCTTTAACATTATATTAATGATGGACAATACATACAAAACTAATAGGTACATGATGCCCTTGCTTGAAGTTGTTGGTACTCTTTAAATGGGATTAACCTTCAGTGCTGCATTTATGTTACTCACATCTGAATGTCAAGATAATTTTATATGGGCCCTTAAGAGACTTGAAAGGTTATTTTTTATACTTGATTCATACCCTACGGTCGTGGTCAGTGATAGAGATATTGCTCTAATAAATGCAATAAATGTTATCTTTCATGAAGCTTCTAATATGTTATGTCATTTCCACATTGATAAAAATGTCAAAGCAAAATGTAAAATGATTGTTCATTCCAAGAGAGGCATGTGATCAAGTGATGAAATCTTGGGAAGCTTTTGTCTATTGTCATAATGTACAAGCCTATGAACATTGTGCACTGCCATTTCAAGTGCTTGTTTACCATGACCTATATTTATTAAATATGTGATTGATATTTGGTTAAATCCACACAAAACAAAGTTTATTAAGACATTGACGGATAAAGTCATGAACTTAAATAAATACAAGTAAAGGTATGCATATGTTTTACTTGTGATAATATTTGTTTTCCTCTGTAGGGTTTAGGCTACATATTTATTGATATAATATTCTTTTTAGGGTTGAGTCTGAACATTAGAGTCCAAAGAGGATGCTTCAGACGTCAATGAAAGACTTATGTTATTGTTTGGATTTTATGAACAAGAGCTTCATTAAAGCTTCATCTTGCAACATAATGCAATTAAAGCTTTATTTGAAAAGAGTTTCCATGTGATAGATTATGTCTTTAATGTGATAAGATACAATAAATTGAGTGGCTTTATGTCCAAATATGCTTTACTACATATTGCAAAAGAGAGTAATTGAGTTGAATATGTTGGCTTAAATAAATATCGTTGTGGATGCACCTTTATATCTACTTATAACCTTCCATGTGTTTGTGAATTGGCTTCATTTGGTGTAGGTAGCATACTGTTGCAGTCAGTACATTTCATATGTACACAATTAAGTTTTTCAGATACTTCAAGTCATGATACTTCAGCAGAGTCTTCAATCCAACAAAAGTTTGATGTAATCATGAATCGGTTCAAAGAGGTTGACTTTGTTGGTAAGGTTAACATCAAAGCCATGTTGCGTGAAATTGAATATCCAAATAAGACATCTTTGTGTCCACCAATTGAGAAAGTCAAAACAAAAGGTGCGAAAAAAGGACGTACCACTAAATTTGTTAAATCAACAAAGTGAATCCCTTCTTATTTTCAGCATGTTGATGCTACATTAACATCATGGTAGTTCTTCTACTTTGAAAGCTAGCGAGGGATTCAACAGACACTCCTCCAACTAAATTGAACCAATTGATAGATCAATTTTCTGTAGGGTTTCATCCATACATTATTGATATCGTTGATGTCAAGGGTGACAACCATTGTAGGTACCATATTGTTGTTGCATTGTTGGGTTTGGGGGAGGACTCGGGGGTTGTTGTGCGGATGAACTTGCATAAAAAAAACTTAGTTAATAGAAGTAGAAATATATTAATTTGTTTGAAGGGGATGCATGATATGAATATAAAAAAAAAACTCATTTCTTGTTTATCACATGATAATTGTAATGATTTCAATTCATGTTATTTTTTGTCATAAGTTAATTCATTTCCTTTGGTTTGCAGGTCAGTACAAATAAGTGGATGACAATTCCGAATATGAGATATATTATTGTTAATTGATATAATGTGGTTATTGTGTGTTTATCTCTTAAACAATCAATAACTAGTTTCCTATTAAGGTCTCAACCACTAAATTATTTTAGGCACCATAGCATGATCTCAATTAGACACGTTTGTGAAAATCATTTTGTTTAGGTGTAATCCATTTAACTCATAATCCACTTATATTACTCAGGGAAAGAGGTTTACTTATATTATTTAATGATTTTTTTTCATGTACAGTTGGAAGAAGGTTGTCCAATTCTACCAAGAAATATATTATGGTGTAGCAATTATGTCCATTAGATGACATTTGTATTTTACACTTTGTCGTGGCCTCCAAGCATACACAGTCATATCATCAGTTACTGATCAGGCTAGCATAAGGGTTTTGTGTGTCCCTTTCCACGTAGGTGAACCCTTGATGATGTGACTTTTTGCCATCATCAACTACAATGTTATTGCATTTCTACGACAAACACTCTACAATCATACAATATATATTTAATAAAAGTTAACATATATAATTTAAAAAACAATTATTAGTTCTAAACACTACGGGATGTTTAATGTCACTATCATCTTATGTCCTATTACATCTCCATGTGCATCATGGATTATCTTCAAAGGACAATCATCCTCAACTATTTGAATGATATATGGATGTGATGTAGACCAAAACCGCTCTATATATCCAAGGATGCATGCTCCAACATTAGTTACCATTAAAATGTATTCATCACCGATCCACCTTGATGAGTTGCCATCTATCACGACAATTGAGTGATGCAAGATAGTCTGTATATATCCATGCTATCAGAGTACGCGTTCAGGAAAATGCAACTGTCTACAAGCCCCCAACCGAATGTATCCTAAAAATAAAGAAATTAACTCCAAAGGATGCACTACCCTATAATCTTCATATGGCATAAATCTCACTACACCTAGGGAGATGTTATCTAACTGCATTCGTGATGACAATCTACTCCAACAACATACTGCATGCACAGGAGATCATCTTTAACATACTCATCCCGCACTTGTCTTTGTCCAAAACATGAAAATGCTCAAATATTTACGTTTGTAATAAGATGGCATACCCAGCTAGCTACCTCATATATGCGTAGCTAGCATCTCACAATTGATTATACATGTGGGTCAAATCAATTGTCGTCAAGTATCTTCTAATGTGCCCTAAATTTAAAAGAATCACATGTAAGACACACTAATTGATGTCACACTATGATGCAACCTACAAGGTGGAGAAAATACGTTCTAATAGTCATTATCCATTATCAGTTGCATATCTCCTCATAGACCTTCCTCAATTAACTTAGACCACGTGACCACCCCAATAGTGCCTTGTATCACCAATTATTGTGCCACAATCAACATAGAGTGACTCTACTAACAAATTCGTCATCATAATTGCATTTAAGCTTAGGTAAATGTAGACTTGCTCGATAATCAAGAAATGCCACAAATTTGACACATCATAAAATTGATGATCAACTCCCCTATAAGTAGATGAAAAGTATTTGTATATACATTTGTTTTTGTCTTCTATGTCATACCTTGCACAAACAAGACCAGCTAAGCCTGACAATTTCACTACTACTTATATGCACTCATGAAAAGCACTCATCTTATTCATTTTCTCCCATAAGAAACTAATTTCAACTCACCATGATTCTTCATAACCAACCAAAACAATATCAAATTTTCAAAACGAGTTACGTTCACTTATCATATTTTAACATATTTACTTACCACATCATTTCATAATTGCATCGTCACTTGATCCTCATAACTTCCCAACAATGATCTATTCACAAACACTCTAGGATATATGCTTCATCCTCCAAATCGGGTTGAGCTTCTTCAAGTTCTAATCAATGTTATCGATAGTGCACATATATTCTTTTCTACACTTCCATACTTATAAAAAATATCCAAATTATTTTTTAATTTTAAAATAATATTAAAATACTTTTCAAATTATACAATCCATAATACTAAAATTGTATTTCAAAATATACAATCTATAATACAAAATTTATATTCCAAATTTTACAATTTAAAATATAATATATTCTCAATTGTTAGAATTTCAAATTTTACAATTTAAAATATAATATATTCTCAATTGTTAGAATATAGAAAATTTATATTTCAAAATATACAATCCTTAATACAAAATTTATATTCTAAATTTTACATCCGAAATATAATATATTCTCCATTCTTAAAATATAAATTTTATATTCCTAATTATATAATCCAAAATACAAATTAATTATAAGTACAGAACAATACAATACAAATTTGTATTTTGAATTATAAAATCCAAAATTGATATTTTTATTTAATCGCAAATGTTCAACTACCTATTTGATCTTTATAATTAACAAAAGAATTGCTTTAATTCTCTATACTTAAACAGAAGACAAAGCTTTACAATGAAAATAAGTTTTAACAATTTAAATAATAAAACTTTATGAAGTAAATTTTTAAAATATAATAAAAGTTACAGCTAATAGATAATGTTTGCATATTCTAAATATTAATAAGCTGTTAAATGTCAAATGTTTCCGAGAACAAATTTGATCAAATATTCAATTAAAAAAATACTTTATCTCACTTAATCCTACAGGAATAACACAAACCAGCGCACGGCTTCAATAAAATACTGTTTTCCAACTGTTTCACAATAGGTTGGGGGGTAGAAGAAACGAAGGCCCATCATTATTAGAATGGGGGAAAATCTTATGATCAGGCATTTCGAGTTAAAAAAAAAAACAGACTCCATAACATCAAAATCACAATTCCAGTAATATCTAGTCTCAACCAGGGAATCCTGAAAATGGATCAGACCATGGAACACTTATTACAGAAGTCGAAGGTGTGAGAGATTAAAAAAATGTGGCACCAACGATATTATCTTGATATCGCCACTGTTGAATATATTACAGATTGCTCTCCAGCAATTATCCTTCCAGCGCTGAAGCTCCAGAGATAATCTCTATCAATTCTGTGGTGATAGATGCTTGACGAGTTCTGCCACAAAATGAACAGAGACCAGTCAGTCAAAACACAGTACAAAACTGAATTGACAGATAATAATGGAATCATATCAAAGAATAAAAATAATGATACATGAACCCTCTTAACTTCAAAAGGCGTATTTATTAATACTTATTATTTTTCTCTCTCTCTTTCAATCACCAAACCTGTCTAGACTTATGAGTATCCTTTTAAATATTTCCCACGAAAGCATTGAATGTTGAAAGCGAATAAGACGGGCATGTAGAAGAGAAAGAGAGACCTGTTATAAGTAAGGGTGAGACGATCAAGCATTTCCCCAGCGTTCCTACTAGAGCTGTCCATGGCTGACATTCTTGCTCCTTGCTCACTGCAAGCATTCTCCAACACCGCATTGTACATGACCTGCATAATGTAAAAAAGAAAATAATGGTCGTAAAGAAAAGCATGCAACCAAATGATAGTGAGACGTGCGATGAAAGGTTAATATGGGCAACTAACAATGTAAGTTACTCAATTACCCCCTCTCTAAAAATGATTCTTTTTATATGGGACCTCCAACTTTGTATTTTTTTCCTTCATATTTCATCTTTACCAAACAACCTCTATTTTAAACATCCCTTCTATAAGGTCGTTGCCTCAGTATCTGGAGGTCACTAATTCCAATCCCAGAAACAACCTCTTCCCTTGCAGAGAAAAGGGTGCATACATCCACCCCCATAGACCCCTCATGTTTAGACCGACCCTTGGCTCCTATGATTAGTCAATTCGTCAAGGGTGTTTTTCTCTTGTAAAGATATTTTAATATCCTGAGTTTAGGAAAAGCAGACATATAGAGTGGGGGTATTTAAAAGATATTTTTTCTTTTCCATCATTTTGACATGTATGAAAAGATATCCAGTTATTATTTTCTATAATTAAGTCAAAGAAACGTTATTATAAAATTTCAATAGACCAATACCAGATGTTTAGGTTAATATCATTATAGTAAAGCAAAAAAAAAGCACCAAAAGTTTGTTTGTCAGAATGTTTTTAAAATTACTTACACAAGAAAACTGGAACTCAGAAAGATTCTGAAGAATTTCAGATTTTGTCTCGCCGCCTTCAATCTCATATGAATCCAGTTCCCCAAGCTGTCCTCCTGATTCAGCCTCTCTCTCAATAACCTACATGAAAATTGCCTTCATAAGTTGAAAGTAAAAGGTAGAATATCAAAGTCGGTCTATCTTTCCAAAACCTACCCAAACTATCAAAGCAAAAATGTTGGCACGATTAGATGATGGGACTCGAATGACGAAACTTTAATACTGCAGACAATATGAAAAATACAATAAATAGAAGTACCTCAGGAGATAGTACAGTTGACACTGTTGGTAAGAATTGAACAACAGACTGAAATTTGTTGAAAACAATTCTTAATGCATCATACTCCACATTCTTTAGAATGTCATCTGCCAAGACAGACACCTGAAAGATCCAACAAATAGCATAAAACAAACAGAGATATTTCAATGAAAGATTGAGTAAATCAAGCATGTTTTAGTTAAAATGTAAATATGTTGGAGACAATTCTGATTTGCAGGCACCAAAATCAAGTATTACAATATGGTTATATTAGGGATGAAAAACATTTCCTTAGATGCTTATTCTGTTAAGAATCGAGATCAAGGACAATTTAAAAACATCTTCTCCCTTCGCCTTTTACGTACAAAACCATGACAAGGCTACCAAGCTTCAAAACAGAATGCTTTGGATGTGCTGATTGATCCTAACAATACTCATCCTTAGTAGACTTGAAGTCAGAACATCATATGTGGGAATTGAAAAGTGGTTCCAAGATGCAGTAATTGACCTAACAATGCTCTATCTTAGTGAACTTGAGGTCAATATACACACACACACACACACACACATATATATAGTCCCCCAAAAAATTGGTTAACCAAACATGTGCTATGTTTGAATTTCAACAAGAACAAGCTCGTTTCAACAAAGTCAGGTTGGCTACAAAGACCAATGAGGATATTAGGCTCAATCAAAAAATGTATTATTAAAACCAATAACGGGAAGGTCATAATTTCAATCTTTCTTCTAAGAATTTAATTTTTAAGAAGCTGAGCAGAGAACTTAAATTGCATTAAAAATATGAGAAATAGTATTTTAAGATTCAAAACAATTCTAAAATTTCACATCTATAATATAGTCTGTCTATGTTGTCTGCCTCAACCTCTATATTTTCCATTGTTTGATTCCTATTATCCTTAAAAATGGTTGCCAATTAAAATATCAAACTGTCAAAATCTTGATAATCTTGGCTCTATTACCATCTGTAGTATAATCAATTCAGAGAAAACTGAATTTTCAGACTACAGCGTAGATTAAAACAAAAGCAGGCTCTTGGAAAATAAATGTAGAGGCACAAACATAATTATGCAAAACTTAACAACCATTGGATGGAAAAGAGACACAACAAGCTAACCTGAGTATAATTCAGAGGATTTTTCTGTAATTCAGTAAGGGAGAGCTCAATGTCTTTCTTTGAGTCACGCACCAATTGGGCCTTAGCCTTCTCTCCCAATATGACATATTTTGTCTCTTTATCAGGCCCTATTGTAGTAAATATGCACATAATTAAAACCGTGGTTATCAATTTCAGAACAGTGAGAAAGCAGATGGCGGGATGCCTTCTATTATTAAAGATTGCACATACAAATTAAATATCTATACTACAAATAAAATGCTAAAAAGAAGTATCCAAAATTTAAGATATGTACATAATTAATATGCAAAAGTTATATCTTAAGGTAAGACAAATAAATAATAACAGAAGTCATGAAAATAAGGAGTCAAATATTTTTATACCTTAAATTAGTAAAAATCAGAACGCAAAAAAGGAAGAAAAAAAAAGGTGAGCAACACTGCTATTAGAAATGGACCAGGCTTAGCTGAACCACCAAAATAGTGGAAGGGAGACGTATTGTTTGTTTATATATCTTATAAGGAGACTTATGCCCATATTCCAGCCAATACGAGAAACCTCTGTAGACGAACATCTAGAGCATGAAGTTAGTAGGACTGGACTTCCATACATGGCTTAATATTAAAACTAGATTGATTATGATACTACGTTAAAAATGAACTTGGCCCATCTGAACCAAACAATACTCGATCAAGAATGATTACACAAGTCTTATAAGTAGTATTCTGACCATATTCCTAACTAATGTTAGATATCCTAACACACCCTTACACCTAAAGCTTGATATCTATGTGACCCAACAGTAAGATCAACCAGGCTAGATTTTACACTTAATATTAACTTTATGACTTTTTAAAAGATTTAAAACATTTTAAAACCAAATCACCCCTGTTCAAGTCATATAATCTACTAATTTCAACCAATTATCAAGGTAAATAATATTTCAGAAGCATGCATTACAAGGATCTTCTATCCTTGTTTTCTTGATTGTACAAAAATCTAGAGACACATTAGGACTTTAAAGTTAAAACTCAATTTGCAAAATGATTTTGTTTCATCACATCTCAGTTGTCTAGTTGAAAATTGTCATTTAGATATATAAGGTCGTAAAATCAGCCAACATTAGAAACTTACACTTCCAAACACCTCACTTTTCATATTTTAAAAGCAACACAGTAAAAAAGTCTTTAACAGACACAAATGCAAAAATTACCGGAATTCAATTTCTGCAAAGCCCTGCTTATCTTGACAGATGTAGAATTGATTCCACCACAGAGACCTTTGTCCGAAGAAATGGTAACAACAACACTCTTCTTAACATCAACACCTTAGAATAACAAAAACCAAAAGAAGATCAGGACATCATCAGAAAAATAAAATTAACACACGTAAATCTAATGAAGCAATTGCACATGTTTATGATCCCAAATCCTAACAGAGATCACATTATTAATAATAACAATAACAAGAGATGCAGTATAATACAATAATTTGTACAATATCAATTTTTGTGTCAATCTCTTTCCATCACATCATTTTCAATTTTTTTTTATTTTCTCCCTTACTCCCTCGTTCTACAAGTAACATTCTCTACTAATAATAACGATCCTGGCCAATTCATAAAATCCAATAAAGCAGTCATACGTATTTTAGATCACAGTATAGGATACAACAACAATAATAAATAACAATAACAATAATGATAAGAGAACATACTGGGATTGTCACCGAGAAGAGCAGTAAATGGTTGCCAGAGGCCACGGGAATTTTCAGTTCTTGATTGGACGGCACGAAGCTTGGATGCGGCAACCATCTTCATGGCCTTGGTGATTTTCTGGATATTCTTCACACTCTTCATTCGGTTCCTCACTGCGTTAATTTCATTAAACCATCACCAATCAACCACCATTCAAGTCCAACACAATGACACAATCAAACACATACAAAAAAAATAAAATGAAAGCTTATTCCAAGACGAAATTAAGAAACGGCGACAGGGAGAAGAAAGCGGATCGTACCTATTTGGGTGGAAATGGAACGCGCGCCATGTGGGGCTTGGTCTCTGTCAAAAATACGTTAACGATTAGCGTGTAAGATCGATTATAGAAATTCGAGATCTGTGAAAGAGGGAAAGCAAGAGAATGGAATTGAGATTTGAGGAATGATGAGAGAAAGTAAGAACTGACTGAGAGTTGAGAGAGGAATGGAGCGCGTTGATTGGTTGGGTCAAACGCCTCCCTTCGCGACGCAGAACAGCTGCCATTGCCATCTTCGTTCGTTCGTGATCGCTCTTGCGAAACCCTAACGGTGTTACAGAGAAACAAGTGAAGAAGCCCCTATTTGTTTTCGTTCAGGAACAATGCTAACACTGTTCAATGTGGTCGCATATGTATGTAATATGTTGCGTTGTGTCACAAGCGCCACGCACTTTTCTATTCCCCTATAGAAAAGTAAATACTAGAAAAAATAAACGCTGTAAATTTGTAATTTATTTAAATTTTTTAAATATAATTTTCGTTCCAAAAAGAGAGAATAATGTTTATTTTTAACTCCTTCAAAACAAATAATTCATTTATTTTTCATTTCTTGAAAAAATGACATGTGTAATTATTATTCATACATAAAACATTAAAAGGAAATAGTCTCTTTAATGAAAAAGATAATGTGTGGCACATTTTTTATTTAATTTGGTTATCATATAATTAACTTTTATATGTTTATTCCTATTTCTATTTTATTTTGATCTAGGTCAAGTTTTCTTACAAGTGATAATGTGACTAATAGTTTTATTAATTTTTTTTAAGTGATAATATGACACATTTATCTATCAAATTAAATAAAATACGATAAAGAAAATTGAATATGTTTTTAAAAAGTTAACAATGTTTTTAATCCATTAAATTTGAGTTAAATATATTTTTAACATTAAAATAGTTTCAGTATCTATAGTTTTAAGAAAAAATGTTTTAACTTGTTTCTTAAATTTGTTGACTTTCTAAATTAATGAATATTTAACAAATGAAACAAAATATTAACTTTAAAAGTGGTTCAATAGAACTGCTTTTTTGAAGAATTCTTTTAAGATGATAGGCTCGAAAAGGATAATCAAAGTAAAATTAAAATATTTTTTCAAATAGATTTTACAAAATAAACAAGGTTTATACAAGTGTATTAGATTAAGAAAATAAGATATTTTATTTTTATAATTTTTTTATCTTAAAATTATTTTATATATAGTTTTTTTATAAACTCTAAATAGTTTCACTAAATAAATAACCTCACCTCATACTCCCTCTCCTCTTATTTCCATAAATTTTCACTCCATGAAATAAACAAAGCCTTAATTTGTTGGAATCACATTTAACGAGTTATGGATTAGATTTATCATCATTGTTTTGATATCTCAATATTTTAATAACTATTTGTTCATATTTATTTTATTTATAAACATTGTTGATGTCTTATAATTCTAAGAAGCATTGAAAATATTAATTTTGATTTTTTTAAAAGTTAAGAAAAAAATAAAACATTTTATACAATGAATAACTAAACCTTTAAAAATAGTCTTTACCAAAAAACCTTCACCCAAAAATCTTTTAAAAATATCAGACTTGTTTTCTATTAGTCACATTATCACTTGTAAGAAAACTTGACCTAGATCAAAATAAAATAGAAATAGGAATAAACAGATAAAAGTTAATTATATGATAACCAAATTAAATAAAAAATGTGCCACACATTATCCTTTTCATTAAAGAGACTACTTCCTTTTAATGTTTTATGTATGAATAATAATTACACATGTCATTTTTTCAAGAAATGAAAAATAAATGAATTATTTGTTAAATATGATTTTAGCACAGGATTTGTAATTTATTAATTTTTTTTAGAATAATAATATGATTTGTTCGTGATATTTTAAACTGAAATACATTTATTTTAAACTTATCTTTAAAAATAAAAAAGGAAACATTTCTTTACCTAAATTAAAAACTATTTATAAATTATTTAAATTTAATTTTTTTGGATAATGACATAATATGTTGAAAATATTCATAAAAAATTAAATATCTCATTTTAAACTAATACTATAGACAAAAACTAAAAGAGTAAATATTCATATTGTATGGACTAAAATGGTAAAAAAATTATAAGATCAAAATAATAAAATAAGTATATTACATGCCCTAGAAATATTAAAACTATGCAAAAGTATTAAAATATATGAGATCTATGGTAATAAAAATAGATGAATAGAAATTTGGACCCCCAAAAGTTAATGTATGAATTACTTAGCATATAAAATATTCTTCATATTCATTTTGACAGCTGGTTTTTATTTGTTGGCTTCGATTCAAAATATCAATATATTTTCAAAAGATTTTTTACTAAGCCTAATGAAGATAACAAATGCTTTAGATATAATCTATTCTTAATAATTCAAATATTAATAAGCATTGCGCAAAAATTTTATTCTACACTCAAAAACTCCAAAGTTTCTCATTTTGATAAAAGAATTTCCTAATTTGTTAATACTTTATTAATTTATATTCACTTATTTTTAAAATGAATATATTAGTAAAAAAAAATTATCAGCAAATATATTAGTAAGTTACAGTTATCTTAAAATACACATGCATAAATTGTTAACATATTTATTCTAAAAAAAGAGACAATAAACATATATTTTTGGATTTAGATTTTCAGAATAATTTTAAAATTCTTGAAATCTTTTCTTAAAATATATTTTTAGATTTCATGTTCTGAATTTTTTTTCAAAATATATTATAGATTCAAATTGAGATGGTGCACGAAGAATTTGCTAATAAATCATAGTAACTTTTTTTAAAATACATCTAAAATATAATTATTAATCTATTTTTTTTAAAGAAAATAAATTAATGTATATATATTTCTGAAAATTTTCTCAGTTTTATTAAGTGATTTATTGTTTTACTTTTTTCACCTTGAGCATTTCTGAACCTGTTCTCTTTGCTAAACCCCTTTGAAAACCCTAGAAAAGATGTCCCACTACTACTGACTTGTCTATGGCGGTTCAGAGGATCACTTCCAACGAAGCACAAGCTTCGAAGAATGTTTCGCATGACCATTTCTTCTGTAAGCAGTTGCTTCCATCGATAACCAAATTCGTATTCATGATAGGTTTTGATTTTTATAATTAAAAGTAATTAACGAGTTGTTTTAAAAGCGGAGGGTACAAATTTCCTTTAGGATTAGGAAAAATTCCTACTTCATTGATGCTGAACAGATGTTCTTTGCAATTTAATCAAAGGGATGAAATGCTACGAAATGAACCAAAAGTTCGTGAATGTGCTTGATTTCCCCCCAATCTCACAAATGTAATAGAAATTTGTTGAATATATTTGTTTGAGTCTGGAGTCATGGCTTCTTGATTATAACATAAGGTTTTTGGTTTAGTTGTTGCAGATTTGAGATTAAGTTATTCAATTGAAAGTTGTTTGTGTGAGTTCCAATATTATGGCACATAATCTTGCTTTTTAATAGTTAATGGAATGGATTGACATGTTTACAATATGTCATGCACACTAATATGATATGTCTAGACTGAGCAATTCAATTGTTATATTATCATTATCTGAGTTTTGGTTGGCAGAGGCACAGCCTTATGAGGAAATTGAGCCTTTTCTTAGCTTGGGACACACATCTGATCTCGTTGCATTAGACACTTTTTATCATTAATCCCCTTTTCATTTTCTCATTCATCTCTCCCCAACAGAGCTTTACTGTGACTGGAGAATAATCTGTGTATGAAATCATTTACTTTTTAAATATACGGTTACTACTTTTCTTACCTTATGATATTGTTGAAGTATGGAGAGAGTTTGTGTGGGGAGCTGTTGCTGGTGCTTTTGGAGAAGGAGTGATGCATCCAGTGGATACCATTAAAACCCGACTACAAAGTCAAGCTATTCTAAATGGACTTCAGGTATAATGGCAGCCTATAGATGAATTAGACAGTATTGTCGACATGTTTAAAAAGTTACGAGCTGTTCATATATCCATCTTCTAAAGTTTTTCTCCTTCTTTGGAACATCATTCATCCGTTAGAACCAGAAAAACATATTGCAGATGGTGCAACATGTCTGGCAGGTTGATGGACTAAAAGGTATGCTATTTTGATCATTTAATATTTTTGTTCCTGCTATGGATATTTTTTATGGCTTTTAGTAATGAATTTCCTTATGTTAAATGGCATTTCATGCATGTGTGAGTTAATTTTATTTTTCTTTCAGAGCTTATAATCAAAACTTTTAAGAGAGATGAGCAATGACTTCAACTCTTACTTTTTCTCTATCTAAATTTACTCATGATCTATAAGACTTTGTTGTTGTTGTAAACTTATTCATGAATTTTGTAACATATACTTTAGACTATTAACTTGGAAATTTGTCCCTTGTGAAGTTGTGATTAATTAAAATTCTATAGGCTTTTACAGGGGTGCAATACCTGGTATTACTGGATCTCTTGCAACTGGTGCAACATATTTTGGTGTCATAGAGTCCACAAAAAAGTGGATTGAGGATTCACATCCTAGACTTAGGGGCCACTGGGCGAATTTCATTGCTGGAGCTGTTGGTAAGCAGATTTGAACCATGTATTAGAGGATACCATATTTCTTCTATTTTATTGTATTGATTCTGTTTTTTCAATATAAATAAAGCACTCTTGTTGTCTCAGAAATACACAGTTTCAACATCTTGTCTTTATTTCCTATAGTTTAAGATGGTATCATAGTATCATAGCCTATCCTAATAATGTTTGTTGGACCTATTATCTTACTAGCTATCAGACTACTATTAGACTACTCATAAATATCTAATCTCCTGCTCGAAATGTTTCTTATAATCATCTCTAATCAATTTCCCACCTTTTGTCAATCTTTCTTCATCACTAGATGACTTCTCCAACACCACTTTAGGTATATCAATGCAGCCCACAACCTATTAACATTCCAATACGGGACCATCTTCGATAGATAATAACATAGTGGCCATGCCTAATTCTTCCCTGACATTCTGGATTTGGTCTCCCCACTATACTAGTGATGTGAATGTAACTACAAGAACACATGCCTTTGTTATCATTGGCTTTACACCATGCATTTTACTTGTTTGTCCTTCTTATCTTTTGTTCCTATTCTTAAGTGTTCAGGTTAAGCTTTATCGTGTGGTGACAAACGATGATGGATGACATGTGTGTCCTTCAAAGTTGTGGTACTTGAGAGTTGGTTCCACTTCCACTTGACATATCAATTGTTGGGTGTAGGGTTTTACACTTAAAACATGACCGAATGGTCAAATTGATTGCTATAAAGCTCGCATGGTTGTCAAGGGATACACACAAATCTATGGACAAGAGTATACAAACACTCTCTCTTGTTGCCAAAATGACATCTATCCAACTTCTCTTTTGCGTTGAAGTTATTCGTCCCTAGACTCTATTTTAGCTTGACATCAAAAATTCATTTCTGCATGGTATTCTTGATGAGAAAGTTTACATGGAGCAACCTTCTATTTTACATGGTATCAAAGCTTATCCTAAGAAGGGCTTTTGGGCCTTCATGCCTTTTGCTATTAGGCTTTCGTGCCACTTGCTATTGGGCCACTCTATTAGATTACCTACAAATGTCTAATCCCACGCTCAAGATGTCTAATCTTCATTGTGAGAGAGTGTGTTGGAAATCCCCCATCTAGAAATATGACCAAATCATAACATATAAGTGGGTTTCAATTTTTATTTTGCAAATCAGTTTTGTCAGGTTGAGTGAAGTTTAAAGTACACATTTTAAGATTTATTGTTATTCTTTCTAATGCACTACCCATTTTTGTTGTTGTATTTGTATAATTATTTCGTCAGTAAGTTATAGGATGTCTAAGTATTCTGTTTTGGACATCATCAATTATCGTAGCACATTCTATATATTTTCACATGTAGCATTTGGCTTAGCATTTTTTTGCTTTTCTTCTTTATAAAAGTGGATGATCCCCCAATTAACTTTTAAGGAAGATCATTTTTTCATTTTGCTTTTTTGAAAAAGTAACTTTTAGTTTTTAGAGCTTACTTTGAATGGTGTTTGACTGAGTTTTTCTTTTTAAAGGAAAGTAAATATTCAAATGATTATCCTCCTGGTGTTATAATTTTGTTCTTGTTCCAAATTTGAAGGTTTTGTGAGCATGAGATGACACCTTTAACCATTTTAGTGGGCTCAAATTTACCTTGTTTTTCTCTCTATTTTCAGGAGACACTCTAGGTTCCTTTGTGTATGTTCCATGTGAAGTGATGAAACAACGCATGCAGGTTCAAGGCACAATTACATCTTGGAGTTCAGTTCCTGTGAAAAATGGCATTGCAATTAATCCTGGCACACAAATGTATGATTATTATACTGGAATGATCCACGCAGGCTGCTCAATATGGAAAACACAGGGCTTAAAGGGTTTATATGCAGGGTACACACTAGAAAATACTGGTCTTGTACAAGTGTCACGAAGAAGTTTGAGTTTTTTAAAAAGCAAGCTGTGAATGAGTCCTTATCTTATAATGAGTCAATTGTTTAATTAATTCCTTATATTTCTTGTTTCTGCAGATATTTATCTACTCTGGCAAGGGACGTTCCGTTTGCTGGTCTAATGGTATTATGTTACCCACACGATTTTACTACTTATGCTCTTTTTATAATCTGCTATATTTTTTTTCTGTGAGCATATGAAAAGATTTTGTTTAGTCTCTATTAATTTTTGTTGAATGTCTATTCCAATTTGATCAAGGCATCGTCTTTTTGTGTACTGCTGGCTACACATCGAACGGGCTATGAAATCATAAGTTTAATTTAAGTAAGGAATGTATTATTGAACATAAATATTTGAAATAATGGACACATTTTGTATATTCTGATATAAAGAATGGTATTTATAAAATTGGGCCGCCACTTTTTCCTTTAAAGCCAATTTCTCTATTTTATCATGTCCTGCAATAATGATGTCATCCACAAATACCATCAAAAGTGTAAGTTTACCTGTAACAGAGTGTTTTATGAATGAAGTATGATCTCTTTGACTTTGCTTATATCCTAAGGAAACCATTGTTTTTCTAAATCTCCTAAACCATTATTTTGGAGATTGTTTAATACCATATAAGGCCTTCTTTAGGAGGCATACCTTATTCCTTCCACCATGAGTTTCAATTTTGGAAGGAATCTCCATGTACACTTCTTCTAAATGTCTATGAAGAAAGACATTCTTCACATCCAACTGTTGTAATTCCCCTCCAAGATGAGTTGCTAGAGCAAGAACAACTCGAACTGTATTCATCTTTGGTATAGGAGAAAAGTCTCCTCATAGTTAACTCCATAAGTTTGAGTAATACCCCTTTGCAACCAATCTAGCTTTATACTTGTCTATTTACCTATTTTCCTTGTGTTTCAATATAAATGTCTATTTGTATCCTATTGTCTTCTTGTCTCTTGGTTTATCAATAATCACCCATGTTGAGTTTCTTTCTAATGCATCCATCTCCCCTCTCATAGCATGAGTCCAATGTTCACTTCTCATGGCTTCTTGGAACGAGGTAGGAATTTTTATGGCATCAATGACAATGATAAAATTTTGATGTCTATTAGAAAGATTGTCATGGTAGAGATATTTAGAGATAGGACATTTAACATAATCATTTTCCCCTTCTCAACGCAATGGGGCGGTAAATCCTCAGTAACACTTACCTCCTCACTATTGCCTTCAAGGATCCTCACCTCCAAGTCAGGCAACTATTCTTGCTTTGGAGTCAAAGTGTTGTCTTCTTTAATGTTTTTTGCCAAAGAATTTGTTTTCTTATCCCTCACTATAGGTTGGTTTGATCCCATTTGTGGTGACATCATCACTTGGATCCTAACATAAATATGGTAGTGACAGAGGAGAGCTCCTTTGCTTCAAGTGTTTTCTCCCCTTAAAGCATAGGGCTGACAAAAATAGATTTTGTTTCATGAAAGGTGACATCCATTATTATATAGACACAACGTCTATCAGGATGATAACATTATTTAAGCGGGTGGATAGTTTGTTAATGAGGTATGTAGCAGTTAACACATCTTATCCCCAATAGGTTTAGGAACAAATATCTAGGAAAGGAGGGATTTAACCATCTCTAAAATATGATGATTTTTCCTTTCTGCAACTTTGTTTTGTTGTGGAGTGTTAACATATGTTAATTCATGAACAATACTTGTCATCAATCATATTTTATCATTTCATATTTAGCATATTATAATTAAAGTGTATAATGTAAATATTCCTGAATCATAGGGATCTAATTACATCCTTGAATAATAAGGATTTGATTATATTCTTGAATACTAGGGACTAGACCTGATTATATTAAGTGCTGTTATAATATTTTAAAAATTAGCTTTCCTATCCCCTCTCTCTCTCTTTCTCTCTCTCTCTCTCTCTCTCTCTCTCTCTCTTTATATATATATATATATATATATATATATATATATATATATATGATGTACTCCTAGCGATAAAATCATTCTATTCTACTCTAAAATTTGAGAATACCTTTATGAGGCAAAAGTGAAGAATTATTGATTCACATATTGAGCATAGTAGTTGAATCATGAATCGGAGAGCTTATATTTCGAATCGTGAATTGTTTCGCATCGTGAATCGTAAGATTCATAAACATTTAAAAAATATAACATAAGACATAAACATGTAAAATTATAATTAATACTCACAACCACATTATAAAAAAGTGATTGTATCACTGGCCATACTAGGTTAATATTATAATGGTTGGATTGGGTTGGATTATATGGCCGTCTTCTGCACGAGTGCCTCCTCATTTTCCATGGGCATGTTACTGCTACTGCAGTTGTCTCTTCCTTTTCGCATGGTGCCACTTGACAATCGGATTAAGGAAGAGCACAAGTTGGTATGCATCTCCCGCAACTTGAACGTCACTTGCTCCTGTCGCGCCTCTCGCTTCTCTTGCAGTTCGCTTCCTTGTCATTTGCTCTCATCGTCGTTCTCCATGCGTCACTATGTTTGGGCCGTTGGAGGAGAAGAGGGAAATCATAGTTGAAGTTTGTGGTTAAAAAAGTTAGGGTTTTTACCAAACCCAAATACACTGCACGATTCACAGCATGATACATAAGTGATTTGCGATTCTGTAATTTTTTGAACGATTCGCACTTGTATCATGCGATACGGAAGCAAAAACGATTATTTACACGATTCGTGTTATAAGAAAGTAGAATCGAATCGTGTATCACACGATACTTACTATCATGATATTGAGTGCTGTTGGAGATCCCACATCGACTATAGATTAGGACATTTCATAGTATATAAGTGGATGCAAACCTCATCTTATAAGTTGGTTTTATGAGGTTGAGTTAGGCTTTCACTTCTTAATAAGTACCATTAATTCTTTTGATATTTTTTCTAAATTGATTTTGGAAAAATTTAACAAAATTTGAAAGACTCCAGGTTTACTTGTCATAATGTATGTCCACATGACAAAGTACAATCATCAATGAAAGTAACAAACCATTTTGCTCCAAAAATAGATTCTAAAACAAGTCCCCGAACATTAGAGTGAATATCCGAAGTTAAAAACTAAAGAATTATTTTATTGATATCAATCACAAATTACATTTTTATCTCTATTTATAATAACCAAAACCTCTAATAAAGGAAATAAAAATATGCTAAAATAAATTGGAAGATTTTGAAGATATTTTTTCCTAATTATTATGTAGATATTGAGAATATATTTTATCCTAATAATCTGCTATTGGGAATGATACAAGATGTACAATCATATTGTTTTTGATAATTCATTATTTGTGAACCATTTATTTCAAATGAATATTGTTAAATTCCAAACACTTCACCATGTGTCTAGTCCCAGCTTTATAATATTGTGCAAACTTTTGAAACAATGTATTTACCTCGTCAATGGTTGAAAGAGATTGTTTGCATTTTTACTGTCAATTGGAATGAACACACTTAAATATTGATGGCTGTGTTGGTGATCAACTCGATCCTGATTTCAGTAAATAGAGTCACTACTCACAACCATCATACCTTTTCTGTTTATATGAAATTGCTGTTTTCATTGTATAGGTCATGTTCTATGAAGCTTTGAAAGACGTTACAAAATATGTAGAGCAAAAAGGGATATCTAGCCCAAATTGGCGTGTTAACCATTCATTCGAGGGACTGGTTCTAGGAGGATTAGCGGGTGGTATGTGCAGTGCTCTGCTTTAAATGTTAAGTGCTGCAGTGTTCATTGTCTTCCATAAAACTCAGTATGTTCAGTATAATTCAACAGGTCTCAGCGCATATCTTACTACTCCTTTGGATGTTGTTAAAACAAGACTGCAAGTGCAGGGTTCAACTTTGAGGTATCATTTCCTGTAGTAAATATTTGAACAGGTTATGGTATGCACATTGTGTGCCTCCACCAGGATATTAGTCATATTTCTTTATTGATAGTCACAAACATGGTTTTGTGCCAATTGAGTGAGCTGAGTGGTAAGGTTTTTGATTGACTTATTTAAGCTAACTTTGTGGTAATTTGCTTTCTACCATTGCCTTAGGTATAGTGGTTGGTTGGATGCAATTTGCAGTATATGGGCCACAGAAGGCATGAAGGGGATTTTTAGGGGTAGCATCCCCAGGATTACATGGTACATTCCGGCTTCAGCACTTACATTCATGGCTGTGGAATTTCTCAGAGATCATTTTAATGAAAGAGTGTCCAATGATAACTTGCGAGATGTTCGCAGATTATCAGTAGACAAGAAATCACTGCAGGAGGTTTCTTAGAAGATTCTCATGGAATCACGCTTTACCTCCCATCCAGATTTTTACGAAGAGGGGAGGTTGTGTGATATCAATTTTTTTTACATGCTCAAACAAGTGATAATTAGATCCCCATTACTGTGAACATACACAATAATTACATAGAAATTACATTGAAAATACAATCGTAAACTTGTTCAAATTTGTCTTGTCCAATTTCTTCCAATTCAATCTGGCTGATATTAAGTAGAAAGTTGAATACGCTGTCTTTTGAATTTAGAGTAATTTTTTTAAATATAAATTATGTTATGTAATTTGAAAGAAAATGTTTTAATTTTGTTCAAATGTTTATAATAAATATCTTGAAAACATGGGTAATCTTAAAGTAATGTCGTATTTTTACTGGGTATGTTCTCATGGTTAGCTACTATATTAGAAATATTTTACATGAAAAAAGATAGGTACTAAATTTGGATAGGCAATTACTTTTTTTATCCATGATTTTTTCCAGCATCTTTATCAGTGTTTATTAAAAGATGAAAATGACCTTAACTATCTCATCCTTTCTACACCTCTTTTTCCGTTCACTATCGCTGTCACTCCCATCTGCCACATCTATTGTAGTCATCACCCATTACTGTTGGTGAAGAAATTAATTTTTGATTAATATTGTTTAAGTTGCTGTTGTGCGTGATACTCTTGTATTGTTTGATCCATGAATATTTTATATTGTAGAATCTAGGAAGTAGTTACAAATCTTCAATATGAAAGCGTTGAGTTGATAATGCCTTCAAGATTGTGCAATTGATAATACACTTTTTGGATTTGACAGAATCTAGAAGGTACTTTTTAGGCATAAAAGTGTTTTTTTTAGATTGTATAATTAGTAATATACTTTGAAATTAAAAAATGTATTTTAAATTGTATAATCTGAAAAGTATTTTTTTATGCGTAAAAGTATTTAACGGGGTACAATTTTAAATATATTTTTGGATTGTGCAATCTAAAATATATTTTTATGCATAAAAAATATCTTATTAAATGTGTAATATACATGCATGGTTTATAATTACATTATGAATTGTTATATGATTTAATTTGGATATATATGGGTAGAAGAAGGAGTGGTGTCACTCATGTTCATGTTGATAGGTGACAAAGACCTGCTACCTTGACCCACATGAGGATTGCAGTCCAGTCCTTGGGGAGACCCGTAAAAGAGTTGTTCATTAGGAATACATCACTCCTAGCAAGCCATGCTGATCACATCAAAGACGGTGGGATGGTGAGATAAAAAAACAAAATTTAGTTAATTGTCATGGTGATTGTCGTAAGAAATTATTTTCTTCGTATACACACCCCTATACTTTTTAAGGATTGTGGGGAATTAAACTTGGTCACTCATATCGACGGATTGAGACTTTGGTTTAAAATTATGAGTCGTTGCCACTTTGTAACATCAATTATGATGCAAATAACAAGGAATTGGTCTGTCTTCATTGAGAGGTGGCACATAAAGACCAATAATGATGGAGTTCATCTCCCTCCTTATAGGGGAAGATTCTAGGAGGAGATTAAATTTTTTTAAACCCATTAAGTTTCTAAGAGAAACTTAACATGATTCGATTTCAAGAAAGATTCCTTGAAAAAAAATATGAGAAATACTCCTTTAATGATCTTAATAATAGGAAAAATACTTTCAAAAGAGTAGCTTAATTCCTCATTCAACAAAGTATAGTTATACACAGGACAATAAGGTATTTATAAATGTTTTTGTGTAGTACATGAGTTGTACATGGAGTAAAGAGGATTTTCTGCATTATAGAATAAATATATATATTTTGTGTTGCACGAGGGTAGTTTAAACATATGCCTACATCATTTGATCTTGTAAAAAGGTTTATATATAAATTGAGATTGCATAATGTTGTATTGCACTTGCTTACTAAGCTATGTCTTAAAAACGAAGCATACTCGGTTTATACTTAGTTATTTTCAACACTAACTAAAATCATAAGATTTTGGATTTTGCTCCAACATACTTTATGTTTAGTTGATGTTAGATCTTCAACATACCTTTCGTGGCAAGGATCGAACATCTCGAGCATAAGATCAGTTGGAAATTTGATGGTGGCTATTATGATAGGCCCAACAAACTTGACTAAAATAAACTATGAATAGTTATGATATCATCTTTAAAAAGTAAAATTTAACATTAACTCAACCTAACCATACTAGCTTCATAAGGTGAGCTTTGCACCAACCTAGGGATGACAAATAAACTTGTCCCCACAGGTCTCATTCGAACACATCTCGATTTTGACAAAGAATCTCCGCATTGATCGAGTACAAGTATGAACAATATATAATTTTTTAAATTAGATATTGGAACGAGGATGTGTATGTGATGACTGATTTAGGACAAGTGCACCGTGTTGTCAGAAATAATAATTTATCCCTAAAGACGGATATCAAACCTACAAGAAACATTTATTTAAAATCCTAATATTAACATTCACTAAGTGTAAGAATGTGTACAATAATTTGATTTTAGTTGATATTGACAATAGTTTTCGTGAAACTTAAATAAAAACAAAGTAAAGAGTTGTTGATTCAATTGAGAAAAGCAGGATTGGGGTTCATCCTTCTTACTCTTTTGTATTTTGAATAGCATGGTAATATTCTATATTGATATTGATGTTCGTATAAAAATTATTTATATCAATTCCTCGCATATAAATTTATTAAGAAAGTCTCCTAAATATCGATAGACGTTGATAACAATTAACATTTTAAATCTATTCCTACCATTTAAATTTTGTTAAGCATTATCATTTGAGTAAAAAACTTAGAAGTACTTTCCAGTCAAATATAAGGATCTAGATCATAGAAACAAACATTACAAATGAAATGACAATACCAATCATCAATCAAGAACAAAATATTATATTTAAATATCACCTCAATAATAAGAGTTCGAATAGATTACTCTCAATACCAAATGGTAGAATTAGTCACTCATGTTGGCTATTACAAGCATGGAGAACAAGAAAAGAAGATCCAGGATGTTTCTCCTTGACGATTGCCTCCTCTATGATTTTCTATCACCTCCTATTCTCCTAATTGGATGTTTAGAGTTGTGCTCGCTTGGGCAAGTTGCATGAAAAGGGTCTAACGTCACTGGAGTGATCTCCCCTAGGCGAGATTGGGCTCGCTTGGGCGAGATCCTCTAGGGCTTCTAGTTTGGACAAGTTTGGAAGAGCTTGGGTGAGTGTTGGTGCGTTCCAACTTTTCCTTTTTAACTTTGTCTATTCTCGTTTTGCCCTTTCATCTCCATTCTTTCCTAGAATTATAAAATTAACACAAATTTGGAAATATATTGTTCTAATTCAAATTATAATCACAAAATATGTAAAAATATTTAAATTCATAAATTAGAGGTTATATTATGGTTATTTTATCAATTAATATTCATAAGTGTATATTTTAATATGAAATATTACTGAAATTTGGCACTTATTAGTATGTACATATATGCTCGTCCTGATACATGTTGTCCCCATCCTTATACCATTCCTTGTTCTAAATTATTAAAACTCTTATAGTTTATTAGATAACCTAAAATACTTATATTTATTATTTTCTTTAGTCTTTAGTTTCATAACCCTTCTTTTTTTTCTTCCGCTATAATTTTTTTTCTTTATCAACCATTCATTTGGTTCAAAATTCATAACATTCACTCAAATCCACTAATTAATTTCTCTTTTATCACAATCTTGATTATACATTTTATTTTGTGATTTCGTCCAATTGATGTATTTCATTTTAAAAAACACAAACCTTAATTTCATTGAATCAAATAGTTTTTCAGACACACATTTGATTATTTGTACTCTTTCTAATATATTTATTTATTATTTATATTTCTCACATGAGAATGTTTGACTGTTAATTTCAAGTGTTCAATCACATAAATCTTCAGTTTACTGGGTAACATAAAAAGTTTTTTTTTTGTTATCTTTGACCCATAGTTTCGTTTTATTCGAAGAAATTTAGTTTCACGAAAAAAATTAATCTCTTTCAACAACTCATTCAATATCCACCATTTTTGTTTAAATTTCCGAGATATTTTCATTCTCTCTATGATTTTATTCAAACGATGCATTGCATTTTAGAAAATGAAATCCTCAATTTCATCAAATCAAAACATTTGATCATTTTTATTCTATTTTATAATTATTTAACATTTATCCAATTGTTATTCTGTATTCTAATCTAATACGTGATTATAATTTGTTTTCTTTAATTTGATATTGAAGAAAAGAAAATGTGTATGTTAAAATAAAGTGCAAAACATAAATATGCTTCGTCTGTTTGATAGTAACTTTTAAACAAATCATATGAGAGACAAATGCTCTCTTTAACAAACAATATATCATACATGTTCTCTTGCTTCGACTAAAACAAAACCTTTGTCAGATGATATGAATAGAGTTTTTAAATTAACATTGTAATTAGTGAAATTCTTTAAGCTTATTATTTGTTGCGGAGAATGTTCTCATCTTCATGTCTACCAAGAAGATATCGTAAAGCTATTCACCATTAAACATCTCTTGAAAGATGCGCTAAAGTTGTTTCATGCGAACACACATCTTGACGCACCTTATATTAACTCTATAAAGACTATACGTTGCATATGTTCTATGCTTCACTCTAATTTTAGTGAAAACTCTCTAATTGAGGCCTAATAAGTCATACTACCCTCCATTATGAAAGATCATCAATGCTTAGTGGCTTGTAAAGCATTTAGAAGTTTTGTTACTATTATCATGAAGAAATCATTGCTCTCTTTTAGAGAAGACATTTTTTATTCAATCCTCTTAAAAAAAATAAACTAAGATTTTCTCCACCACACTTGGATCAACTAGCTCTTCACCAAAGCAACCTTTATATGTGTTACTACCTTGAAAATTTTAATAATGACTTTTTTAAAAATATTCACTTTCCTTCATTCATTCTGACTGCGTTAAACTCTCTTTTCAAATTTAAAACTTGAATTCTCTTTGTTCTATCATTCTTTTAAAACTTTTCTTTAATTAATCTCAAACTTCTTTGGCAGTTCCTAGTGTAATGATCATGTAGAGCTACTTATATGATGACAAATTCTCTTCCTTCATTTTCTATTTCGTCATCGTGATTTTTGAGTTGTGCTACTGTTGAATTTTTAGGAGGGAGTTTAAATACAAGATGTTTCTTTCTGCAACCCGTCAAAGTTCTTCCTACATCCCATTAATATCCGAAAATATGATTTTACCATTTTTTTTAAATGATTTTTGGATTAGCTTTTCCAGAATCTTTCTGAACATTTCTTTTCTAAATTTATAAGTGTATTATGAAAACATTTTTGGAAAAGCATTTTTCAGAAGAAAAGAAATTGAGAATAAGATTTCCATAACTTGTATAATACGTTTCGAAATGTGTTTTCCAAAATAACTTTTTTAAATGTATTTTGGAAAGAGCTTTTTAGAATGAGAACGATTAGATAGGTATTTTGGTCATTTCACTATTTTATGAGGTGCAGGAAGAACTTTAATGGGGGTCTAAAAAGAAACACCCTTGTCTTCCAATATACTCCATAAGCTTTGATCTCTCAAGGGCAGTTTCTTCCTGCACCCCACATTTTTCCTCCTGCACCCTACATTTTTCTTCCTGCACCCACACTCTTATGAAAAGACTAAATCATCCTTTTTAGTTTTTAAATTTCCAAAAATATCCTTAATCTAAAAAAACCCTAAAGAGGTGCAGACAAGGATGTTCTCTTGCGCAGCCGTGTCTTTCATGTTCCAGCAGCAGCGCGATACCTCCAAATCCTTCTCCTTCAATCTCACATTTTTTGTTGGTGATTTAGAATGCTCTTGATAAAAGGTAAGTAAATTTTTTTGCTTTTGGATCTGCACATCCGTTTTATTTATGGATTTTTGTTTCCGTAAGTGTTTTCTTCCATTCCAGATTATACAATCCAATAGAATTTTGGATCACAAAATACGGTAAAATCTTGAATTTTTGCTTCCGGTAAAATCCCAGATTTGTGGTTCCAGGAAGATTCCAAATTTGTGGATCCGTGACGGTTCTGAATTTGTGGATCCGAGAAGCTTCCAAATTTGTGAATTCGAATTTGTGTTTTTATGGTCATCCTTTCTTTAACATATAAAACTTCATCAAAAAGATTTTTTCTATCTTCAAATATGATTTGCAACGAGCTTTTTTTTTTCTTCTTTTAATATTTTTTTTTGGTTTATAGTTTATTTATATTTGTTTAGTAGAAATGATACAATGCTTTTTTTCTCTCTTTTGGTTTCAATAGAATTTTATATTTGTTGTTTTTTGTTTGTATTGGTTCAACATCTTATTCATTAGTTTGTAATTTGGTTTAACTTGAATTATGTAATTGAACTAGGGGAGGAGGTTCACAAGATGATCGTCTACGTCCCACAGCCTCTGTTAGAAGAAGACATGTTAATGAAGATGAAAAACATGAAGAACATGGATAATGACTTCTCAATATCATCATCATCCCACAAATCAACCCCATCATATAATTTTTGTTCAAATTCATCACTACTGTCCATGCTTCTACAAATAAAAAAAATGAAACAAAATCATTGCATTTCGGATCCATGAATCCATAAGTCAAAAACATTATTCTGGATCCAATAATCCATAATTCAAAAAGACCATTCCGGATTCAGGAATCCATAACAAAAAAAACAAGTCCAGAATCATAAATCCATAAGTGATGCATTTCGGATTCAGGAATCCATAACACAAAAAAACAATTTCGGATCCACCAATCCATAATGCAATTTAGGCTTCCAGATTCAACACTCCGGAAAACAACAATTTATGATCTTTTACCTTCCAGAACACCCCTCATCCGGAAAACACAATTAATTCTAGATTCATGAATCCGGAATATATTACCGGATCCCAATATCCGGTAGCCCCTTTTGAAATTATAGGTCAAAGTTAATGTTGGAATATTTAAAATTGTGGGGGTGCAGGAAAAAAACGTGGGGGTGCAGGAAGAAGAAGCCTCTCTCAAGTAAGTTATCATTTTTGTAACTCACTCATGAAAATTCTTGGAATTGTTGGAGACAGGTTCTATTTTGACTTTTTTTGTTCTCTCTTTTTTTTTTATCACAATTCCACAAAGAATATTTAAATCTCTTGTCTTAATATCATATTAAACCGTTAACAATGAAAATATTATTAAAGTAACCGCGAAATAAATTTGGACAAGAGAAGGAATAAATTTGGAAGATATTACGATGAGAAAATTTTCACAATTAGAACAAATTCACTCCATTTAAAATGAATACTATTCATCTTCTCATGTTATGAGAAACAAATTATTTTTTAATTTAAAAAAAGACAACAAATGATAACAAAAATTCATCGGACAAACTTCTCAAATTCTAACACCAGCTAAACCTCGAGATATTTCTAACTGAGTTCAAAGGTTGTAGTATAGAAACACCAAAAAATGTTTTACTTCAACTAATTAAGTTTGCTCAAAGTTTGAAAAGGTGGCCACTGCACCACCATGAAGGTCTCAAATCATGTGCTCTTTAGGTCGTGATCTTCCGCAGCAAGTTTCAAGAAGACGTTTTTGGTAACTCTTCAAAGCCTGGAGGAACATCCAGATTGCTATCAAACTCCAATTTGGGTGTAACTAGTCCAAGGTGATGATCAGGTCTCACCATATTAACTGGCTCCATTTCAAGAAATCTTTCAATAGTTTTATCAATTTTCTTTTTGCGAAAGAATCCCCATAGGAACTGTCCATTGTTTACTGCAGCAATATCACCTGTGCAAACTAGTTGATGAGATCTTTGCCAAGAAAAAATGTAATAATAAATGCTGGTTGAGTCATGTGGGCAAATTGGACAAACAAATTCAACAAAACACAGCTTTTAAAAGAAAATTTTAGTATTTGATATCAAATATTCTTTGGAAGGAATTGTAGATTAGGATGTTAAGGAAGTGGCAGAGAAGATTTAATGCATGAAAGAGTTTGCATACCCCTTGAGTCCATGCCAAGTTGATTTGAGGTAAATATCAGCAACTCCACTCCATTAATATAACTTTTCAGCAGTGATTTTTCGGCATTCATAAACCCCAATAAGCTGTTCAGGTTCTTTCTTGACCTACATCGAGAACATGTATAAACAGAATAGCTTAAACAATGAGTACTGGTCTGGCTGACACCAAAAGAGAGAAAGGAAATGAAAATGAAGTAAAAGCTAACCTCTCAGTTTGTTCTGATGGAAAGAAGTACAATGCAATATCCTGAAGCTTAGGAGAATCATCTTGGAATATGTCAGTCAAGACCTTCAAAGCAGTATGTGACTCCAATTTAAGGACCGATGGCATTTCTCTTGAAAATGCAAATGCTTTCCGATTAACAATGAATGGTGGTTGGGCTTCAAACCCATCATAAAATGTGCTAAGTCCAGCGGTATGAATAATTTGGAATTGACCCCTAGAAAATGGTCAACAGCATGTTAAATTCAGATTAATAAAACTGTAACCTTCAGATAATGAAGCTGGTGTCATATAATACTTGCTCAAATGATTGACACTTGCACGTGGTACCCATAACAATCTCACCTAGCAAACCTTTTTCTACTGATATATATATTCGAAATTGGAGAAAAGATCACAAAAGTACACTACAGATATGTGAATGTATTTAGTTTCTATGCACCCATGTGCATAACCATTGATGAAACTGAAACTGCTTGAAAGATATCATTGTAATTCATAAATAGTAATATAAGATTGAAAGGAAATCTGAGACTTCATTCTCATCTGTCAGTACAGATTGGAGCTTAATGTGAATTTTAAAGGAAGAGTAATTGAAGGGAAATAGTTATCAATGATAAGTGAAGAGAGGTACATACCTCCAAGTAGCAATCGAACAGGGTAAAAATTTGCAATCAAGGTTTAAGCTTTGCTGAATACTCTGGTCATGTTTTTCAATGTTAGACTGGTTACAGTCAGCATTAGCAAAAGGGGTACCACCTAAAGAAGAGAGAGAGAGAAACAGAGCAAAAGACAAAGGAATAAAATACAAGATGATAGGTTCAAAACCCAAAAACTGTAATGTGAGTAATATACATGCCCATATTTCCACGAATAGACTGAAATAGGTGCAACAAACAATCGGAAAAAAACATCAGATATAACACAGACAAGAAAAGTATTCTACCTGAGAAGACAAGAGGGGAAGATTTCCTTGCAGATAAAGCTTCAAAAGGTGCCGCTTTTGCAGGCTTCTCTTTCTGAGGATCATGGATTTGAACTTTTTTAGCAGGTGTCACTCCACCCATTGGTCGCTGATTTTTTCCTAAACACTTCTTTGGTGGTCCTACAACATCTATAGACTCATACAAACAAATCAACAAACATGTGGTAAACTAGCTGCACAACAAATGCTTTAAACATTCTTTCTAAACTAGTCACACTCTGGTTCCACACTTATCCGCAGTTAATAAAAAACAACACTGCACGGCACCCAAAAAGCTAAGAAGAAAAAACATTGGACATCATTAGACAAAATTATATTTTATATCCTAAATTATATTTATTGTTCTCCTAAAACTAAGCCAGAGAAATTATAAATTAGTTTGTTCTCTTCAATTGTATATAATAATATTCCTAAAATAGGATACACAAACCAGGAATTATAATATCTGTACATACTTGTATATACTCCTATCATTATTTACAAAACGAACAAGCTATTAAACCTTTTCCCCTACAAGATTCATTGTCTCATAGTAATAAGAAATTTCATGGTAAATTTGCAAAGCAAAGGCATTAAACACTTTTCCAAAATGCAGTTACACTTTGGTTCTATATAACTAATTGTGTAAACTCCTAGTGTAAACTTATGATAACACTCTTTTAAAAACAATCAAGGTTATTAAATTAAAAGACTATTTCTGTTTAATTATATCATACAAATAAATAGATCAGGTTAGGCCATAGATCCCTACGAATTGTCTAACTTATTTCCACTCCATAAATAAGCGCAAGTTCATAAGCACAATATTTCAATTCCATCAACTCAGATTAAAGCAAAGACAGAGTCAACCTCCACTTGATATTCTGTTTTTGGGAATAAGAACATGTATCATAAATGTTAAGAGAAAATAAAAGAATGGGAATGGCAGCAAAGGTGGAGAAAAACTCTCACCTTTTGATGATGGGAAAGAGGCATGTTTACTAGTCATTGTTTTCTTGTGTATTTCATCATCTCTTGGATGTTTCCCAAGTTCCATAGTAGATGATGAAACAGGAGAATTTGAATATGGAATCAAGGATGAATTGGACCCAGCAACAGTCTTCCGGTAGCTTAGCAAAGTACAACTTGCTGGACCAGAAGAGAGTCTAATGACTTCATCCTCTGAAAGTGACTTCACTTTCGCAGCTTTGCCAGTTTGATGCATTTTAGAAGCCCTTGAACTAATACCCTGATCCTCTTCAGGTGGTGAAGTTGACACACACGAGCAAGACTCACAGACCCAGTATCTTGGAATTTTTAAGGTATTAAATCTCATGCAATAACTGAAATGGTTTGGAAATGACATGAAACGAGATATCAAGACCCTTAAAGAAGAAATATAAGTAGAAAAAAAGAGAATGTTATGTGGGAGATTATTACGCATGTTCACGTCTGTCTTTGCATATACAACAAGTAAGCAGTGTTTCTTTCCAACCAACAGCGCCACATATATCGCAGCAATCAGCCTGCAAAGAATAACAAACACTAAATAAAAAAATCTACAACAAAGAACAGCAAAAAACAAAGTCTTAATTAAGTACAATGTCTTGCAAACATGCTAAACCAATGAAGAAAAAATGTGTCTCTACGTTTCCTTCTCACAAAAAGTTTGCATTCTAAGAAGCAAAACAAAAGATAAATATGTAGATTCAAATGTCAAACTTCTACAAAAACAAAGGGTTGTCGAAGTCTGTTAAAAAAATTAGGTAACTTACTAACAAAACATCAATTTTTCTTTGCTTAATGTGAACATGAATGTCCATTCTTTGAATAGACTAAACAAAATTAATACTTCTTAAAATTAAGGGACAGAGAGTATAGTGCAAATATTAATTGGGTGAACCGATATCCATGAAAAATCAGAATCAAACTGTAATTATCAGTGAAATGGAAAATCTAAACATGAATGGTTAAGAAAGATTAAAATGTATGAAATCACAACCAGTGAAGTTCATATGTGATAAGTAGCAATCTTGAACATACTATCAAAATTGTATCTTTCATAAAAAAACGCATTCACATTGATTATATCACCTTGTAAAAAAAAAGGAGTGTGAAAAAGAAATTGGTATTGGTTTGTAAGATCAGTCAAACCCCCACTATCCATAAATGATTCAAATGTAAAAGCTATCAAATTTATGATTTATTTAAGGAAGAATTAATAACACTGTTCAAAATTAATGAAGTAGTAAGTAACTATTTATGTAAAATTTTGACATTTCAAACAAATTACACAACACAATGCAGCAAAAATAACCAAATCCCAGCAGCCTCCTAATCACCAATATAATATTAATCACAGTAACAGCAAAAAAAAAAAAAACAATAAAAATAATAAATAAATAAATAAGAAAAAAATATAAACAAATAAAAAAAACAAGAAAATAAAAGTAGAATGAGCTCTTGTATTCTTCTTTGTTTACATTATCATCTTCCTTGTGTGGCTGCATTGTTCTTCTGGAAAAGAGTGTGAACTGAAAAGGAAAACAAATCGACACAGGGTGAGTCCTAAAAAGCTTTTAATATCTAATTTTTTGAAAAAAGAAAAAACAAAAGAATGCATGCAACTCAAAAGTGTTGGAAATGCATTAGCATCAGCAGGAGTATAGAAAAATAAAAATAAAAATCTCTTGGAAGAGTGTGTGAACTGTAAAAGAAGACAGTTCCACAAAGGGTGAATCCTAAGAAATTTTAATATTAAAGTTTTTGAAGAAAAAAAAAACTGAAAAAGTATTGATGAATGCATGTAACCAAAAAGATTTGGAAATGCATTACTATAAACAGGAGTATAAAAAAAAAATTGTGTTGAAGAACTTAGAAGAACAAAAAGGTGATGTCTTGCTTGAATACTTGGTATTAAGCAAACAATAGAAAAAAGGGGTTAAGAAAAAAGTTTTTCTAACTACAACATTACAACAACAAATGGAAGAAAACATTTAGTTTGTGTTTTCAATTCCATTTCACAGCACAAAATCTGTTATGCTCTGTGTTCATACCCTCACAGACTCGGGTCCTTGCAAGTTTGTGCAAAACTTCCTCACCTAATTTTTATTCTGTGTTTGTGTTGAATGAAAATAAGAATACGAAACAAAAAGTAAAGTGTGGGAAAAATGAAAAGATGGTAAGTGGAATCGTTGCGACCGATTTGTATTATATTTATCATATTCATTTTAAATAAAATTATAAAAAGTATTTTGTAAGTGAAAAATGATTAATAAACATGCATCTATTTATGTTACTGACATATCAATTTTTTATCTTCATAAAATATCTAAAAATGTGATTTGATAAAAATTTAATACCATCCTGGAAAAAAGAAATATTTAGTTTTACTTGTTTATATATTTTTCATGAAAAAGTTATTTACTATTTATATTTTAAGACAAATGCATTTTATAAAATGATTACTTGTTGAAATTCCTGAAATTATATTTTTTAAAATATAAATTAATAAAAACAGATATTAAAATTTATATTTCTATTATAACTTTTAACAAAGATTTCAGGAAAACTTGATTATTTACTTTATAATTTAGGATAAAAGTATATCCATTTCTTTAAGGAAATATTTAAAATATTTTTCATTTTTTAAATAGTTTTACTTAATAATTCTTTTCTCTTACTAAATCAGTGGTGTTATAGTTTAGTTTCAATTATTATAAACAAACCTTAGTAATAATGAGTATACTTAATACTTATTTTTGAAGAATTTATTATTTGATTTTATGTGCATAAAAAATAGAATAAAATAAAATTTTAAACATTCTTGATGTTTTAAAATTTCTATGAAAAAAACTATTTTCTATTAAAGACTAAAAAGTTATGATATATATATATATATATATATATATTACTTTTTTATAATTTTTATACATCATAATTGTGTAATTTTTATATTTTTTTGCTTCATATTATATGATAATATGAACACTGACATGCTATTTGGCATATCCTACTATGGTTTAATTCTAATCTTTAAAGAAATAAAAATTTAATATTATCTCGTCATTAAAAAAAAGGTATAAAATTGATAGAGAAAAAAAAATCACAATTGAAATAATATTGGATTGAAGTAGAGATCAAAATCACTGAAACATTAAATATATGATATTTATGATGGGTACATATGCAATTAAACAAATAAATAAAAAATTATCTAAAATTGACTATATATATAACAAAAAAAATTAATAGTTTGTATAAGTAATAAATATTAGACATTAAACATCTTCGAGAGATAGTTTCCTTTCTAAAATTATTGTATTAAATTAAAAAAAAATTATTAGTAATATCCAATCAATAAATTTACATAAAAAAATGTGCAGAAAACATTAATGCTTTGTTTGGTTAGAGGGTATGGAAAAGTGAAAAGTAAAGAGTGTGGGGAGTGGATATGTCAGAAAAATTTATTGAAATATGTGATTAATGTAATGGTGTAAGGATATTTTGAATTACTTTTAATTGTGTTAATTGTAAGATTACAAATTTACCCTTGTATATATAAAAAAAAGAAATAAATGATAATTAATTTTGTGCATATTTTATTTAATGAAAATAGATTAAAGTGTAATTATAAATAAAAGAAAAAATAATGTAAAATTCAAAGAAATAAATAAATAAATTTTTATATTTAAATATAATTTTATTATTTTCCATTTTATTAATTTAAATTAATTTTGTTAGTTAAGTTAATTTATTTAGATAATTTTAATATTATTTATGTTTTTTTAAATTATGTTATATATATATATTTATATACAAAATTATTATGAATAAGGATTTCAATTATTATCATTAGACCATAGCATGAATATTAAGTAATTGTCAAAATATATAATATAAAGTCATTAATTTTGATTCGGAAAGAGATAAACACGTGTTAATTTGTTTGTAATTTTGAAATTATGAAAACATGAAGAACATAATAATGTTAATTAGAAAAAGAAAAGACATCCTCACAAATAACATTTTAATCCTTTTTGTGAATACCTTCAAACGGATTTCTAGAAGACATATTTTATTTCGTTGTATGACAATAATTGCATCTTTTTCTTTGACAACGTCTTCAATGCACCATTTGAAAAAATTACAGCCTATAACCATGACACTTCTAATTTGTTTTCAAGAAAAGAATGAAATTGAACAATGAATAAGTTTAAAATAACATTCTTAAGTTTGTATCAAACCTAATTAAATAAATTTTTCCTTGTAGTTGGGACAACCCCAAAATCTTTTTCCAGCATTTTTTCTTCTGTTGTTGTTATTCTCAAAACAGAAAATTATCCACAATCACAAATAGGAGCAACGAAGACATTTGTGCTCCCAGTAGCATGGGTAAAAGTACCACGTTTTTGCACACTACAACCAGTACAACTAAACGATGATGTGTTGTGATACACAAACATTGAAGGTTCCTTAACCAATGTTGTTGAAGTTCCGTATTAGGTAATGAAACCCAAATTTGATTTATACATAATAGAAATAAAATGTTAAAAAAGTTACATTCAAAACAATATCATTATGTAAATAAGTAGCATGAAAAGTACCATAAAACCTTAATATTAAATAACAATTTGTCAATGTTTAACGTCAAAAATAACAATAACAATAATAATTCATTAATGTTCAACATGAAAATTAGAAATAAAAATAACAATGACAATAACATAATGATAACACAATCAATGACATTGATGACGTCGAATGTCATTCAGAGTATCCTCAATTCGGTACATCCTTTGATCAACCCTGTCAATGCTGGTATTCATGTTTTGTATCTCGGACAAAATTTAGGTTAACAATTTGGTTTGATTGGGGATTGTCAGCTCAAGTTGATCACCTTCAACATCTTGTTGTGGCAATTGATCCTCTTCATCATCTTCTTCGTCATCCTATTGAGGCCTACCAAGTTGCCATACACCATTGAGTTGAAATATATTTAATTTTGTCATACTCTTTTTCCCAAAATAATGATTCCAGCCTAGCATATTGCTTGCTCATTTGACAAGTCGAAGCCATACACCAGCAAGATGTGTGTTACACTACAAAAAATCGTGTATAAAGTGGCAGTTTTAATATGAGGGTTATTAATAACTGTCACAAGTAACTGTATAATACAACATCTTAATAACCACCACAATTATCCTTCAAAATATGACATTTTGAACTGTGATAATTCTCCTCCAAAATAAAAACCGATCAAATACAATTAATTAACTCTTGACAAACCCTTCCATTGGATTTTGAAATGAAACATGAATCTTCCCCCTTTCTCTTGCAAACTCTTCACAAACCCTCTCTTCACAAAACCCTATTCCCTTCCCTTCACTCTCTTCGTCAAACACTTTTGCACTCTCTTCACTGTTGCCCTTCATTATTGCCTTCACTCACCTCGCCTTCACTCTTGCCTTCACTCACTTTTTCGTTCACTATCTTCTCGCTCTTGCACGCCCTAAACCTAACATTCACTCTCGCGTCCTTCACTATCCGCCATTGTCATCGTTTCTTCTGTCAGCCATCGCCGCATCCTCGCAACGATTTCAAATTTTGTCCGCCATAGTTTGTTCAGGTTTGTGCTTTATAACTTTATCTTTGAAATCTCCTGTTGGATTGTTTTGCCTTGTGTTGGTTCTTAATTTGTGAAATCTATTGTGGTTCTTAATTGCAAACTACCTTATTTTTGTATGTTGATGTGTGTTTTATTTTTGTTTCTCTGTAGCAACGATTGCAGAAAGAATGTGTCAGTTGTACTCATCGACATTAACAATTGCAGCATTAAGGCGAAAATTAAAATGAACCTTCTTTGTCTTCTAGTAAGGATTGTATTATTTTTAAATGGTTGTGTTGTTAACGATTTTGTGGTTTGTTTCATAACTTCATAATATTTGTAAATCCGTGACAGTTGAAAGATCCAAAAACTTCCAAGTAATGATCATCTTTGTATGACTCAAATTTATTAAAAACTCAAATAAGACGATACACATATTGGTAGATTGATATTTATATAAGCTACAAAACACACCTTAAGTTGTGATTTGCGCTTACTGAGAACACTCTGTTCCAAATGGTAATTGCAAGAGAATATTGAGAACATATGATAAAGGATCCCCACTAGCTTTTCGATTGAGTTAAAGGATATATTTCACTCACTTTTCTATAAGAAGGTTTCAACCGTGTGTGTTTGTCAGCATTGCTAAACTGGTATGCGAGAACTGATATATATTAGTATTGGAGTGTAGTAGGTGAGTTTAGTGATGTGTGTAAGGGGATTTTAAGTCTTCCAAATATCTTTTAAGTATAAAAGTAAATATATAAAGAAAAGTCTTCCAAATTGCTTGTACTATTGCTAGACACCTCAAGGCATGTTGATACAATTTGCATAGTTCAATGTTGGGCTAGGTAATCTCTTAGGAATGTATATAAGAAAATTGTTATAATTGCTGAATTGTTAGGTTTTTCCTCCATTTCTTTTTTGCTTGTCTGTTTTTGTTCAAGTCTGCAATGCACATTTTGAGTAATAACAGTCTGATCCATAGTTGTAATGTTGTATATAGGTGTTGATTGTGTCTGCGGACAATTCTGCTAAAGTATGGGACATATCAGAGGACAATATCGAAAAGGTGAAGAAAAATTTGACTTGTCTTGGCACTGGTGGAATTGAAGATATGTTAGTGGGGTGCTTATGGTTGAATGATTATCTTGTCATTGTTTCTCTGGGTGAGATAATATCCATATTTTTAGCAAGCGATCTTGATAAAGCCCCAACAACATGTTGTTATCCGACATTTCATCATGTGTTGCATGATGTAATGTGACCAATTAATCAATATATTATTTTTGATGCACCACATCATGAAAATATTTTCACTTAATAGTTGTGCGAAGTTTCTCCCATGAGGGCACAAGTATGCATTCATGTGTAATGCAATAGTCGATTATTCATTTTCAGACTACCAGCATTTTTGACATTCTGACCTTGAACATCTTCACGAATCGTGGACGATAATGCTAAGGCTCAATCATAATTACATTCCTCAGGGATCGTCCCAGGGGTTAACTTAACATCGTCATACCTGAGATCGACAATGTTCATCCAATCCAATTGATTAATGTGTATTCGCTTTCCACAAATCTCAATGGCAAGGTCACCAAGAGGTGTGATCTTCAAATTTGTATAAAACACTCAAACCAAGTCTCATAATACGAAAGTTTCATTTCAAGGAAAGGTTGTAAACGTTGGAAATTCAAAAGGTTTTGGAATTCAAACCCTGGAGTAGCAAAAAATGGAGAATGCATAGCTTTTGGAGATAAGACTGGTCTTCCATGAAACATATTTTCAAACATCATCATTTGCCATTTTGTAGTAAAGTATCTTGAATAATCAAGTACTTCTTCAATCTCCGTTGTTGGGGAGGAGGAACGACATGATCTTCTGTTGGCGCTTTACCCTTACGGGTTATGTGGCGTTTCTGGGATGATGATGCAATGTATAATGCAATTACTAAAAAAAGGAAATATTCATGACATGAAATATGAAACCCAATTTTTAAGTAAAGGAAAGTTATGACAATAATATAAACTGAATATTACATTACCCTATAAAAGAGAATACTAGAAGTCTTCAACTAGAATACTAAAACTTCTGATCATAACTATCCAATAACAAACATACACGACAAGTAAAATGAAATAAAATGACAACATGTAATTGAAAGACATGAAGGTAACGCGAACGCAGATATATGAAATCAACGCCTAGTCATAAATGCAAACAACTTTGTCATACGACGCTCATATGGCATCTCAAATAATTGCTTAACTCTTCCTGGATGCTCACATAAAAACTCGTAGCACTGATCCATGACTTGTTCATCCTGGATGTTAAGCTCCATCAGCATTGCCCAAATATCATACTCAGAGAATTTGTACGATGCATGGCGACGATGATGGTGTACATGCTCAGCATATAAGTCATTTCTTCGTCTAATTTCCACAATTATATCTTTTGTTCCGGTTGCTTGTGCACGAGCAATGTCAACCAACTGAGAGGCATTTTGATTTCCATCTTTCATTGACAAAACACATTGTTGAAGATTTGTATTCAATAGAGCAAAATGTTCATCAATTTTGTCCATGGTCGGCCCTTTTCTTTTTTTATCCTCGAGATGAAGATGTGCCCACAGAGCCCGCAAAAGGTATAGAAGGAGTGTTTGAGGGAGTGCCAAAAGGAGTGTTATTTGATTGAATATGAGGAGCAGGTGACCGTGGGGCGTAGTCATCTGCCTCTTCAAAGTTGGGTTGCTCGAGTATATAATCCATATTATTGTCGTCAAGGTTGACATTGAAATTACTTATGTCAGGAGGTGAATTGATGTCACGGGCTGTCCTGACCCGATTTCCTGTGGCTCTGTCATTAGACCACAAGTCCTCCATTAGGTTATAATGACGAAGGGGATTGACACGCCATTTCGTCGCAAATGGTTTAACCTAAATACATGTGACATATTAGTACATTATGCCTAATGTGCAGTCAAATGTATTTGTTGTAAAATATATTTATCATCGTACATTGATCAAGTCATTCCAAACTTCATCCTCCGCTTCAAAATGTTTGGTGGTTTGGTTCCATGCAAAACCACTCAATCCACCAAACAAATCATGTAATTTCTTCCACTTGTCCTTCAAACTTTTTGACAGTTTTTGACATGGTTTTTCTTAATATCCGATAATCCAGCCTCGTGTAGTGCCATAACAATGTTAGTATATCCCTGAGTGGTCTAGCTACCGTCAATTATGCATCCTTGATGTACCTTTTTAATCATTGCATTTAGCAGAATTAGGTTCATATCTGTCGTCCACTTAGTGAACTCTCGATAACCACCTGATGAATTTGGAGCAACATTCTTCCCGCGATCCATCTAATTTACTTAAATAAAGTTAGGATGACAAACATTGGAAGAAAACATAAAATATATTCTTTCATCAAATTAATTGTTTACATAATCTTCCCACGTTTCGTTTGCTATAGTGTCCCTAATATGACACCCTAGCCTATTATCATGCTCACGAGCATGGGTAGGGATTAGTTGTACATCTTCTTGTAACAATTCATGATCTACTTCAATTAGAGACTCATCATTGTCGACCTCGCGAAGAAAGTTATGCAAAATACAACAAGCTAAAACAATTTTTTGTCATAGTATCAACATCATAATATGGCTCAGTCCCACTGGCTATAATTGGAAATCATTTTTTCAGCACCCCAAATGTTCTTGCAATTACATTTCTAAGTGATGAATGTTGAAGATTAAACAACTCTTTAGCATTTTGTGGCTCTCTTCGCGAATATTCTTTCAAATGGTATCTAACCCCGCGATAAGGTGTTATTATATTTGGTTTTAACATAAAACCTGCATCACCAAGATAGTATTTCCACACAAAGATTGTGGAAAGTTGCGTTAGTATATACTACTATAACCTATTTATTGTTGTGCATACTCAATCCTCTAAAATTAACCTTCTGAAATAACCAAAGGATCGTCTCGTACCAAAGCATCTTTCAATATCCTTGAATCCGAGGCAGTTCCTTCCCAACTGGTTAGGACATATGTGACCTTCATGTCAAAGTCACAAGCTGCAAATATGTTTTGGGTTGACCAATCTTTTCTCCCTCGAAAACAACGTGCATCCGCACGTGCAACCTTAACACGTACATGAGTTGCATCTATGGCCCCTAAACAATCCTAATGTAAACCAAATTTCATAACCTTAATTAAACACAAAATAAATAAAACATTATACATGATTTAAAATAATATTATCATAAACCAACCTTAAAGTAGGGGTAAAATCGATTGTTGTTAAGGATGTGCGGTTCTACAAGCGTTCCATTTGGTTGAATTAAGAATTCTCCCTCCAACCTTAAAATTGCACTCAAAATATTATGAAAGTGACGGAAAACTGTTTCTCTAGACCGATGGAAAAAGAATGACACACTTCAATTCTTCACATTATGCCCAATAATGTGCAGAAATTTAGCAACTTGTTCTTCCACGGTTGACCAATATGCATCTTTAACAAGTCCAATTCTCCGTATTTGTTGACATAATTGAAGAAAAACTTTCGGTCCCATGCGAATAATATCACGACATTGTTCAGTGTGAACCAAGTACTCCATCAATTCTTGTCTGTGACGCTCTTTTTGTGGTTGGAACTCACTCATAGAGTTGCTTCTAGTACGCACCGTGCGTAACAAATTCAATCAAAAAGCAATCATACAAAGGATCATCACTAATGCACCTTCAATATTTTTTTAATTTGTTCTTGGATTTGTGAAATTAAATTCATGTTCGTCGCAATAAGATCGTCATAAATTGCAACCGTTTCCTCAAAATGTACCATCTCTGCCTCGTCATAATGTCTTGCCGAATTCATAATGTTATCCATGTAATCTTTAACTTTCATCCAGAACCATGATTACGAGTAAGTGGCAATACAACATACCGAATACGGTTACCGCGTCAGTGTAAAACTACTCCAATATAGTGACCCTAAAACCTAATTTTAATAAAAAAATTTATTGTAAATGACTCTATCATTTCATTTTTGTAATGTAATAAAAGTGATATAAATATATACACAAATTAAATTTGTCAATTATAATTAACAATTACATCAAATTAAATAACTATAATAACAATAATAACTATGTACAAATATTCAAATTTCAAATATTTATGTAAAATAAAAAAAATAACCCTATTATTTCCATTATGTAAAAATATATTTTTTTAAATAAATCTATTTTTTTTTATAAACAATTAAATGTTAAAAAAATAAGAACTATCTACATATATTATTAAAAATTCAAATTTCTTCTCTAAACTTTTTCTGTTTTTTTAATTGCTAGAACATTTTTTATACTTTTTTAAACTATAAGATTAATAATTTATGTAAAATCTAAAAGAAAAAAAACCTAAACATTAAAAATTTCTATTTCCATTCTGTAAAAACATATTTTTTTAAATAAATAAATATATTTTTTATAAACAATTAAATGTTAAAAAAATAAGAACTATTTACATATATTATTAAAAATTCAAATTTCTTCTCTAAAATTTTTCTGTTTTTTTAATTACTAGAACATTTTTTATAATTTTTTTTATTACATGATTAATAATTTATGTAAAATCTAAAAGAAAAAAAAAATCTAAACATTAAAAATTTCTATTTCCATTCTGTAAAAATATATTTTTTAAATAAATAAATCTATTTTTTTTATAAACAATTAAATGTTAAAAAAATAAGAACTATCTACATATATTATTAAAAATTCAAATTTCTTCTCTAAACTTTTTTTGTTTTTTTAATTACTACACATTTTTTATAATCTTTTTAATTATAAGATTAATAATTTATGTAAAATCTAAAATAAAAAAACCCTAAACATTAAAAATTTCTATTTCCATTCTGTAAAAAAATATTTTTTAAATATATAAATATATTTTTTATAAACAATTAAAGGTTCAAAAAATAAGAACTATCTACATATATTATTAAAAATTCAAATTTCTTCTCTAAACTTTTTCTGTTTTTTAATTACTACAACATTTTTTATAATCTTTTTAATTATAAGATTAATAATTTATGTAAAATCTTAAAAGGAAAAAACCTCAAAATTAAAAAATTCTATTTCCATTCTGTAAAAATATATTTTTTAAATAAATAAATATATTTTTTATAAATAATTAATTGTTCAAAAAATAAGAACTATCTACATATATTATTAAAAAATCAAATTTCTTCTCTAAACTTTTTTTTTATTACTACAACATTTTTTATAATTTTTGTAATTATAACATTAATAATTTATGTAAAATCTAAGAAAAAAAACATTAAAAATTTCTATTTCCATTCTATAAAAATATTTTCTTTAAATAAATAATTATATTTTTTGATAAACAATTAAATGTAAAAAAAATAAGAACTATCTACACATATTATTAAAAATTCAAATTTTTTCTCTAACTTTTTTAATTACTACGATTTTTTTTATAATCCTTTTAATAATAATATTTTTAAAATAGATATTCATATCTATAATTTCAATTCATCTCACATAAAATAAATATTGATATTTGATCAAAATTTTTCCTTCCAATATACAATTACATAAACAACCTCACACAATAATTAATTTACTAATATAATTAATAAATTTCTCCTAAATATTGACATCTAAAATTACAAACTAATTACATGAATAACTACTTTAAAATAATTTAAACAAATTCAATTCCAAAGCCAATAAACATCCAAACAAAATTTAAACATAAATAAAAACATAAATTTTTAAAAAAATCTCACATATCTCAAGAGAGTAAAACAAAATCACAAAACAATGCAATTGTTAGCAAGATCAAAGTGTGTCTGAAAAAAATCAAAAATAAAAATCTAGAAAACCATGAACATAATCGATTATCAGTTGTCTTAAAAAAACTACATAATCGTTTATCAAAAGATTTAAGAGGCATAATCAACTTTTCTTGTTGTTCAAAATCTAACATAATCGATTATGCTCACAGATAACCGATTATGTTCACAATAACACAACTCCCATAATCAATTATCTACTATTTTTAACTTGATAATTGATTATGTAGTGCGTTCTTTTCCAATAATAATCGGTTATGCATGAAACTAAAATGAAAAAAAACATAACCTTAGGCCAGAGATGAACTACCAAACTCACTATCCTACCTCTATGCTTACTGAAGACCCTCTCGAAGCACCCTATATCAATGCAACTCTCTGTGTGAAGGCTAGACAGATGTTGTGCTTGCTTAGCTTTGAAGGCTCTCTTATATACTCCTGCATCACAATTATGATGCACCTACTCTCTCACCAACACACTTGTGCATTCAATTTACATTTAAATTGGTCAAAGAGATTCCTGAATCAAAGTCAAGAATCTCATACGCAATGACTGGCCACCGTGGTGCCTGTGGTGCCCTGTTGCTCTTGATCCATGCAAAGGTGGAATGGTAGTGTACGCAATTGTGTAACGTGAATAAAGTAAGGGCACTATGGTCTTTCATTATATCCTACATGTCTTTCAACAAAATTCACTCCCCTTTCTCTTCATATTTGAGAGCATCCTGAATCCCCTCATGTTTTCATTCACTATAACCCTTCCCCTTTCACATAAACAAATGGAGTGGTCTAATTCGTCTGCACTATAGTGTCACCCACTAAACCTAAATGATCTAGGAAAGAAAAGTCTAAACAAAGAAAAAATACTTAATATATAACATAAATAAAAATATATAGAGATCACATGCTTTTATTATTTTATATTTAGTGGATGTAGGGTGAGTGAATTGTTATAGAAGTGTCTAATTATCTTTCTAATCTATCGATCCCTAATTAATGTTCAGTGTTCAATGTTCAATGAGAGGTGATTCCCATTCAAAAATGGTGGATGAGCATGAGCATCTCCACCAACCCTTGGTTCTAAAATCTGCAATATGTTCCAGACTTCTCCTCCTGGCCATGATCATCCTCTTCCGCACTCTTCTCTCACCCTACGACACATCAGCTTCCTTAAACCCTCCGTGCCTCACCACCCCCAACGCCACGCTCTCTTCCCCCCTCCAAAACGCCGTCGTCTGGGACTCCGTCTACTTCCTCCGCATCGCTCAATGCGGCTACGAGTACGAGCAAACCTTCGCTTTCCTCCCCCTCC
>Ga0123342_1000926_pt1 | contig 48807 bp, 25 predicted proteins | sample Turbeawhitnodule_FD_89960 | JGI IMG/M metagenome (GOLD analysis project Ga0123342, IMG submission 89960) | Root nodule microbial communities of legume samples collected from Mexico - Turtle bean Mexico white nodule | ecosystem: Host-associated > Plants > Roots > Nodule | place: Mexico: Nepantla...
TGACTGACTCCTTCTTTTGTTCTTGCTCCCACTATCTCTGATATTTCTCTTACCTCTTATGACATATAGCGATTCACTAGATAATTCCCCAGAACTCCTTCTTCGGACATCCTCGCCAAGAATGAGATCACGAATCTTCTTAAAAGTGAATTCATCGGATCCCGCTGAACTGGTAACTGCTGTACCCGTTCCGGACCAACTGTCAGGCAAAGACAATAGCAATAGTAAAGCTTGAACTTCATCATCGAACTTAATGCCCACTGACATAAGTCTGGCTAAGATCATATTGATGTGTTCAGTAACTGAACTCGCAAATCCTCAATTTGCATTTTTTACCAACTGAAATTTGTACCATCGAATTTTCATTTCGGAACTTCCCTTCTTCTGCCATCTCAAATGACTAGACGAGATACTCGGTAAAACTAATTTCCGATTCTGGCAATCCTTTTTTTTTAAATCAAGACCACAAAAATTGCACCACCCAAAATCACTCACCAACAGACCTGGTCGCAGTCCCCACTGCACTGGCGTTCCGCACCACCATCGTTGCTGGTCACCGCTGTTGTGAAGCAGATATGGGAGCCTCTCCTTACACCCCTGTGAAACCCTAGGCCTCAGGACGCTGCTGCAGCCCCTGCAAAACCCTAGCTTTGGGATGCTGCTGCCGCCTCTGCGAAACCCTAACTTTGGGACGCTACTGCAGCCGCAATTTTCACGTCTCGTCGATTAATTTCTGCTGATTGGATCTCTAGTGTGTAAACGAACCAAAGCTCTTGATATTACTTGATGGAAAAAATGCATGCAGAAGCAATACACACAATCACAAATAAACAACACAATATTTAATGTGGTTCGGTCGCCAACTGCAACCTACATCCACACGGGCAACTATTAGGTTTACATTATATCCTGTTGCACACCAATTACAAATACAATGATCTCTTTAAATAGAGATAATAAAGGGACACAATGATTAAGCCCACTCACTAAAACATGGTGTTTACTCAACCCAACCCAATTGGTCCTGGCTTCATACCCAACAAAATCTTGAGGAAATGTATGGAGCAAGGTGCGAGAGTTTGCACAAAAGAATCGAACTATAGGTAAACCTGAATTATTTAAGGGAATGATGAATGATGGTTGGTGTTAATTGTTATAATTATTATACTAATTAAGATTTGTTATGTATAGGATTAGTTGGTTCAGATTCGGAAGAGGTTGGATTAAGGAAGGAACATTTATTTTGTTATGGTCAATCAATACTTGTTGTATAATTTTTGTCTGTTTAATTGTTAATTCTCTTCAATATTTTTCTTTTACTCTATTTTTCATTTTCGTATAACAAGTGGGAGGCAAAAGAGGAAGAAGATAGAGAAACAAAATAATATCCCAAATTGTTACTTAAATACATAGCATTCAAATTTTTGCACAGTACAAAGTTATATCGATGTCATTATTGATGTGGGTTGACGGGGAGGATGGATGTGTTCCAACATTATTGTGTAGAAGAGAAGAGGGATTGAAAAATAAATATTTTCTTAAGGTTTGTTACTGAAGTTTCTCATCTTATTTTCTTTGTTTTTTCTTTTCATTATTATATTATTTTTTTTTAGTTTTATATAAGTAACAAATCAAAATTGGTGATTTACAAGTCTTTGAGAATAAAATAAATGACGTAACTTTTTTAATATAATTATGTTTACTGTGTTATAAATTTAAATTTTTTAATTTATTTTTTTATTGTAACTTAATTATCATAGATAAAAGAAAATATTTTCATCTATTTTTTTTTAATGTTATTTGATATTTAAAAGATACGAATGCACATATAATAAAATTAGTATACAAACAGCGCATCTGTTTCCACTCGTATAAATGAAAAATGTAGGTTAAAATTATTATGAATTTCATATTTTAGAATAATTATTAGATTTGAGTTTCTGAAACACTTTTCTATTTTTTTATAATACATTTTCAACATTTTATTTTTTTATAATACATTTTAAAATTTTGTTTTCCCAAATTGTTTTTCTGAAATATATATTTTTTATTCCAAAATTGTTTTTAATGATGAGATTTTAGTTTTTCAATCTGTTTCAGAATTCAAGAATAAAAATCTATTCTTAATTTTCTTTCTCAAAATATATTATTTTAATTTTGGATTTTCAATTAAAAAAATTAAAATTTCAAAAATTAATTGGACGGAGGTTCAAATTTAAGAATATTAAGCCCAAGATGCTGTCAATATATCACCTTCTATCTCCAAAGTCTCGTTCACACTTATTAACCAACTCAAGTTTGTTTGACTTTTCATCCCATAAGCACTCATATCTTTCTTGTAAATTCTTACATTCAACCTTTCCGTCACCAAAAAAATAAAACCTCACTTTCTCTGTATAATATATTAGTTACTTTTTGTTTCCAATTGATATAAAATAAATAAAGTATCTTAACTTTTTTTAACTATTCTTATATTATACTACATTAATTAATCTTATAGTATTTATAAAAGAATTGCTTAAGAAAAAACATTATTTAAGAAGGATGGAGTACTATTCCACGTCTGCTAATTTTCAACATTTGGTTTCAATAGAATCATACGTACCAAAATTATTAATTAACACACCAAACAACAACCGCCACAACAACAACAGCACCAGAATCTGAAACCCTGTCTGCAATATAAAAGTAGTGTCTGTCAAAACACGAGCTTCTTCCTACTTTCTTCACAAAGTTAGTTGTTGTGTGTGATCATACGAACAACAAAAACATACACAGATCACACACAACATGACCATGGACCGGTTATCTCAGAGCAGTTCAGACTCACCCAACAGAGACCTCAAAGTGTTATCCATAGAGTGTTTGAAGGGAAGTTCCAAAGCCGAGGAGTGGACCGGTGACATGCTTCAAACCGGTGACATCGTCGAAGAGCTTCGAATCGGAGACTCCCCCGATGCCCTTATCCGCTTCAAATCGCCCTTCAAAAACGGCAAAACCGCCGTCAACAAAATCCTCCAAGACTCTTACAAGAGAAAAGAAACCTCCATCCGAGTTCGAGTTCGACGTGGACCCCACGAGTTCGCCGAGTTGCAGGCCTGCATCGTTCCCAATGATTCCTCCGGGAAGAAGCAGTACGTTCTCCGTTCCATCACTGACCCTAACTACGTCGTTGGCTTCTTTGATCGAACTGAAGCCGAGTGCTTCCAACTCCAAGGTACCCTTTTCGTTCACCTTTTTCACCCTGCATGCTTTTTTTGTTTGTTTCACCTTATCTTTGTTACTCCCGACATGCTCCAAGATTGTGTTCGGTTAATCCTAAGTTGTTTGTCGGTTAATGCAAAAAAATTTCCACCAGTTGCGTAAAATCAACTAACTAAATCTGCAATTTAAAAAAGATGGAATGAATGGAAAATCAAGTCATGTTTTCGTTCCCAGGTTTAATTGAATGGATGATGAAGAATAGGTAGAGGAGTTCATTTATTCGTGTACTGTTCTGATATTTAAGGATTTATTATTTAACGTGTTAAGTAAAAAAAAAATGATAGGAGAGAGGGTGTACGGTGTTATTGTGTTCTTCCGGTAGAAATTTTGGTCTGGTGGTGAAAATTTTACTTATACTGTTAGTATAGAGAAACGAAAGTTGAAGTATTTACTGTTATTTACAATTTGACACAAACGTAAGTGGTAAATCTTGCCACTTTATCACACAGATCTAAGCCTTTTAGCTTTTGCATTAACTGCTTTTTGGCACGACATGTTCGGGGAATGAATATCCATTGCAAGATATTTGAGGCATTAACTTGTAATGTGAAAGCTTCAACTTTTGCTAGACTTAGCCATCAAGTTACGTGACGCACATGACTTCCTTCTGTCAATGATGTGGACATTATCATGGTACACTTTTCGTTATAGATCATTTTAAAACCAGGATTTTGACATCTAGAGTCGGTTTAAAGAGATGCATAGTAAACAAAATGTGTTTGTTGTTGTTTAAGGTTGTAATACGGAATAATGGGCATTGCTACATAAATGATAGACATTGCTACGTACATGACAGACTAAAATCAACCTTTGATAATTGTATTCTGTTATTGTTTTTGTTTAACAATTTCCTGAATTTGTTAGCGTGGAGTGTAGTTGTGGAAAATGCAGATTTTAACTTACACCTTCTGATATATGTCTTAATCTAATCTGTTGACAATAGTAATTGCATTTTGCAGCTTCAAGGACCACCAGAATGGCAAATGCACTAACTAGGACACGGTTACAGGATGGATATGTTTCGTATCCATGGGAGAGGAGGATGCAGGAGTTGCTATCAGTTCCCAATTCTAGCAATTTTCTTTCAATACTACTTCTTCCCAAAGTTTCAGATCGAATTGCCTTTCGCTACAATGATGTAGAAGACACGCTAGCCAGGGCAAATACGTGGCTGAATGCAGCTCAAGCTTCAGGGGTCCCTGTTGTCTTTATGAACGTCCAAACCGAGTCCCTACTTACTAAGGTAAATGATCAATTCCCTGATTGCAACAAGGTACATTCTGTTGTGGCATGCTAGCATAATGTGACGAGTTATTTGCAGTTTACTTGCATAACATTGTTTTCGACCAGGTCACTTGATGTGCACAAACAGATATCAGGCCTCTCTTATTTTAGTACTAAAACTTTTAGAGTACTTATCCACGATTAACATTTGTAAAATCCATTTTATTTGATACCCAACTGAATTGTTACTTTAGTTCTCCCCCACAAGTAAAAGAATTAAAAAAATTCTGCTTCAGGCAGTTGTAGAAAATGATTGATTTATGTATCATCAACAACAGTAAAAATTTATGCTATTGGAAGAGGTTGTCTATATGGATCACATAACTCTATTCTAAGTCCGTTAAAAACTAGTTTTAATGATTAATTCAGGCGACATCATGTCTAGATTTTGAAGTAGGAATTAGAGTACAGTGTTTACAATGTTTACCACCATATCATGTGTTTGCTAGGAGGCTGACAAACATTTTGTAATCATAGTTTGAGAGATTAGTTTCTGTATTCTAGACTTTTTTTCTGCATTGTGTTAACTGGAGTTTCTCTTCTATTTGTGTGACAGATATCCGGAGAGACAGCTTCTTCCACTGTAAATGCAGGGTCATTATCTGACTTATCTAACCTTGCAAATGTAAGCCTTTATGGCTTTGAGGATTATCATGGAGTAGACATTGGTGTTGTTAGAGCAGTTCGGCTCTGGTATGCCCCAGTTGGAGGAGAGTACCCAATTGAGATAAAACTAAAAGAGGATGACACAAAGCTTGGGTTTTCCATTGGTCGAACAGAAGAGGCATCTCTCTTTTGATAAATCTAGCAATAGCTCATATAGTTAAACAGATTGATTCATTGTTGGTTTTAGCCGTTAAGCTGATAATAACACTTTTCTATGCGATCAACAGGGTTTTATTTTCATCTCAACAGTTACTGATGAGGGCCAAGAAAATGTACCGGCCACACGTTCAGGACTGAGCGATCTGTATAAAGCAGCAACAGATAGATCCAGGTTGCTGGTAGTTTCTAGGCTTTCAAATCAGAGAGTCCTCCCGTGGATGGTATCTTCAACAGGAGCCATTAGGTGTTATGACACTGTTTCATTGAGCCAGAAACTCTCCTTGCATAGACACACCAAAGTTCCTATTCTCCTGCATGTCTTCCTTTGGGACGGAGGGTTGGCCTCATCAAGCGTAGAAAGTACAAGCGTAGAAAGTACAACAAGATCGAGTAACATGTCTACCTCAATGTTGCCAGTCGAAGGGTCACGCCGTCCAAATGAGAACCAAATTCAGCCATTGCCCCATGAAGGATCTGAATCTGATGCAGGTGGTGGTGTCAGTGGTCATGGATCCCCGCCAATGCAGCTTCAGAGAGACACAGTTGGGGATCTCTCATTCAGTTTCAACAACTTCTCCATCTCCAACAACTGGGTATGATATTAAAACATCATAGGAAACTTGTCCATGTTGTTTCTTTTACTTGTTGTACATAAAGAATAATACATATTATTGCTTCTATATTCGGGCCTATTGTTAGATTTGAGAGCTTTTTCTGCTTCGTTCGCTTGTTCACAGAAACAATTATAGATTCTAGAATTGGTAGTTACTTGTTTTGTTTGTCTTCCATGGATGTGACTGCTTAGTACTATCACATAAATACCAAGGAATTTCTGCAGTCCACCTACTAATTACACTCGCAGTACCATACCTGGGAATTTCTGCAACAAGCAATGAATTAAGAAAAGAAAGGATTGGTTTGACAATGTATACATTGAGGTTAATAATATATTCTGCTAATATCTGATTCTAAGTTTATAGTTATCAACTTGTTGACTTTTTCGGCTTAATTCCAAATCACACATAGGTGGATTTATTGTTTTGGGAGGAGGTTTAATTAACCTCTCCTCCTTGATATCCTAATTTGTAATATCTTCTTCTATATTAATAAATGATATGTGATTCTTCAGAAAAATAATCTTCTTTTTAGAATCTCACGCACAAAGTGATAGTGATTAGTCCATACCTCAACTTGTTTCTGATTAACTAACTCCCAATTTCAATACTTTCTTTAGAGACTTATTATTATTACTACTACAAATGCTAACAAGGGTCATAAAACAATTATCCAAGAATTAACAATACAAACACATATTGATTAGAATGATTGTTTTTTTTTTATGTATCACACCCCAATTTTTACTACATTTTCAACATTTTTTTTTTCTGTAGTAATTTTTTAGAAACATGTAGATAGGGAAAGAGAAGATTTTGAAATATATTAAACAAAAGAGAAAAAAATCTACTTATTCTTAAATTTTTTAAAAATCAACACAAATTTATAATAATATTTTAAAAACAGTAATTACATGTTCCCAATATTACCGCATTTGAATGCAATGCACTGTAATTAACTTAATATAATATTATTTCCTTATTTATGTGTAATATTTTAGATTAAGTTAAATAGATATTTTAGTAAAAACAACACACATTTTACACGAGAGACAATTGTATTTGAGATGGATAGAGTATCTATGGGTAAGTTAACAAATCAATCTTTCAAAAATAAATAATATATTCACTTTTTTACATAAATCTTCACTTACCAACCAGATGAAAAAAAAATGCTATTTCAAATTAATTTAATTCCGTAAACTTTTAATTGTTTTAAAATTCTAGAATGAGTTTTATCCGGCATTTTAATCCTACAGTTAATTTGGTTTAAATTAAAATTATGTTTAAAAACAAAGTCTAAAAAAAATCACATATTCTAAATTTATCAGCCAGGCCGGCCAAGTATAAACTTTTTTATTTATTTACTTTTATCTTAATTTTTTATCGTAAGACAAATTAACTGTAAATAAAGAATTTAATAAAAATATTTAATTAGAAATGTATTTATAATAACTTTAATTGTTTCATATTTTATTTATTTAATATAATTCACACCTCAAATATATAAATTATATTTCTGCTCATAACAGGCAGTAGGAGAGAGAATATATGAATTGAAGTCAAGAATAAAATTAAAGAAGAAAAACTCAAAAGAAATGCTAAGGTAATAATACGACGTGGCATGCAGCCACTGGTTGTTGGGGAGTGTCACGGATCGCGATCTGTGCCATTGATTGAGGAAGTACCACATCCGTTGATTCCGATCCTAATAAAGTTAACATCTTGGCGGTCATACAAATATTTCACAAACCTAAATTAACCTTAAAAAAATTCCCGCCAACCTTTTTCACAGTGCCCTATAAATACACTAATCTCCATCATACAAATTCACCAGTTATTCTTTTGCTTCTATCTTTTTAGTATTTCTTTTTATTCTCATCCAGTGTTTGAAATGGCTCGTACCAAGCAAACCGCAAGGAAGTCCACTGGAGGAAAGGCTCCGAGGAAGCAGCTTGCCACCAAGGCTGCTCGTAAATCTGCTCCAGCCACTGGTGGCGTGAAGAAGCCCCATCGTTTCAGGCCTGGCACGGTGGCTCTGAGGGAGATCCGCAAGTATCAGAAGAGCACCGAGCTTCTCATTAGGAAGCTTCCATTCCAGAGGCTGGTCAGGGAAATTGCTCAGGATTTCAAGACTGATCTCCGTTTTCAGAGCAGTGCTGTATCTGCTCTTCAGGAGGCGGCTGAGGCTTACCTTGTTGGGCTGTTCGAGGATACTAATCTTTGCGCCATTCATGCCAAGAGAGTCACCATCATGCCTAAGGACATTCAGCTTGCACGTAGAATTAGGGGTGAAAGAGCTTAGGGTTTGTTGGTTTAATGTACAAAGCTTTTGCTTTTGTAGTGGTGTTTTCTTTAATCAGATCCTTGGTGTTACCTATAATGAGAAACCCTTTGTTTTGTTCTGACTTAATTGGATAATATGTAATATCTTATGTTATGCGAGAAATATTAAATATCTTGTGTTTTGTCAGAATTGTTATGTTGATTTTTTTCATTTTAATAATTTACTTGTTTGTGTATATTTAATTATCTTCTCTTTGACCTTAAATTTATGCTTTTAATATAAAATGGAATAGATTTTGGAGTACTGTTTGTTCCTTATTGTAATTGATCATTGAAAAAGAAATAATATATTTTTATAACTGTCTTTGCAATTCAAAGTTTTGAACTTTGTTTCTTGTTTGATTTGACCATTGCATAATGTGGGTAGAACATTACCAATGTTTTATGGAATAATTCATTATTATATATATTTTTCATGAGAATGTTGCTTTCATTCATGGATTGGGCTGAATCTTTGGGCCGGACTTATTCCATTTATTTTTTGGACCGATTATTTTGGCGGGAAAGAGTGCACGGAGAGGGGGGTATGTTTTGCTGTTGATTTTTGTAATGATACAAAAATGCAACTTCTCTGTGAAAGAAGCGCGGGAAAATGGAGAAATACTTGGTCTCGCATAGACCTCCGATTGAAAAGGTTCAGCGTCTTCCAAGGTAAATTTGTTCTGTTTTCCGTTTTCGTTTAGTAGATATTTTAGAGTTCTTAGTGATTCAATCTGGCAAATGGAGGAGGCATTGGAAGAGGAGTTCGGTTGAACTAAATGGGAGATTTGAGCGTAACTATCGTCATGAGATGATGGATTTGCTAATTCGATCGTATTCTGAGGTGTGTCTGTCTTTTCTCGGTCATTAGGTTTTTGGTTGTGTACTTTTTTTTTTGTGTGCACTGTGTTGTTTAAGCTGCGCCTTAATTTTTGTAAAGGTTGGAGTGTTTCCGCATCGGTATCAAGTGGACGGTTTGCCATGCCAGTCTCATGTATGAACTGGTAACTCTGCTTATTGGTTATATGACTCTCCAATTCGGTGATTTAATTCAATGAAATTTTTTTGGGCGTGTTGTGCAGACAAATCGTTTGATTGGTGAGGCAAATGGTTCTGACTATCTTCCATATAGAAAGTTAGTATTCTGGCTTCTTTGACAATTATTGTAATTATTACAGTCAAGATAATATATGAATTCAAGAAATTATAAAAATTTAGAGTTCTATCTATCCATATATATATATATATATATATATATCCTCCTGTACTGATTTACAATGAATTAACTAAAATTTCAAACATTTCTTCTTCTCATATGTTCTTTTCAAGTTGGTATCAGAGTTCCTTGACTCTGAATCTGCATTCAAAACCTTGCCGCTTCATTGTGGTTCTGTCTTTAGGCAGCCTAAAGTGCAGCGACTCCTTTTTTGGTTGCCTGATGTGCTTCCTAATAACCATAGAATTGGGAGTAATGAAGATAGTCTTGCCGTGGATAAAGATTAATATTAGAAACTTATGGGAAAACTCATTTACTTAGTCCACATGAAACCTGACATAGCATATGATGTGAGTGTGATAAGTAAGTTCATGCATGATTCAAGAGAACAACATTTATAGGCTTTAAACAAAATCCTTCAATATTTGAAGACAAGGGTTGGAAGGGGATTGTTGTTTAATGATAATGGAAGATTAAATATGGAGATATATATTGATTTATATTATGCAGAGTTTGTCAGATCCTCCACTAAATATTGCATGTTGTTGAGATAACTTGGTGGCTTGGAGAGAAGTAAGAAATAAAATGTAATTGTAAGGTCCAATGTAGAGAGTAAATTACGAGTTATGGCACAAGGGGAATGTGAATTATTATGGTTGAAAATTATCTTGAATGATCCTAACGTGAAATGTGAAGAACCTGTGATTCTTCATTATGATAATAAATCAGCTATTAGCATTGCTTACAATTAAGTTGAACATGATGGAATTAAGCATGTAGGGATAGATTGACACTTCAACTAGCATATTTGTTTACAAAGGGCCTTCCCATAAAATGGTTTCATGATCTCACATGCAATATGAGAATGATAGATATCCATTCACAAACTATAGAGAGTGTTGAGTTATCGGGAAATATTTTTTTGAGTTACTAGTAGATATTAACAATCATTGTAATTATTACAGTTGAGATATTGTAGGGATTCAAGAAATTACTGTAATCATTACTCAAGTAATACAAATATTAATATTTCATTAGTGTTTGTGTAATTGAATGCTAGTTTTTTTCTTCCCTCCTTTTAGTACTACCTGTTTATACCAGACATATAAATTTGTAGAGAGCTATTAAAACGCCGCAGCCACATTCTTATATTTTTAAGAAAATATTCAGTTAAAAAGGAATCAGCTAGATATGAATTCATGTTTTATTCAAGCAGACAATTTGTCTGAGGGTATTCCGACTGACCGGTGTATGAAAGTAGTGTGTCAGTATTGTTAACCACATCTGTGATCAACCCAAAATTTGTTAATCATATATAATTTGGTAGTATCTAATTGGATCAATTATTTTTGGGCTCCAACTTCTCATCATGAAGCTCTACTGATTCTTTCTACATCTCAATTAGTTTAAGGCATGTTCATCATGGTTGGAAATCTTGAAAGGTTAGAATGGAAAAATGGAGAACATGTTCCTGTCAATTTGTTATGAAATTTCAGTTTGGAAAACTTGGCACACTCATTTTATCTTAGGTTGATCTTTCTTGTAAGATGTTTTCTTTTGTATTTTATGAGCATAAAACGCTTTGATTATTTTTTATGTGCATATTTTTATTTACTGGTAATTCTTGTTATGGTTAGTGTATTTGAAACTTGTTCATGTTTTTCAAGGAAAAGTATTGAATTAGAAGTTAGCAATGGCATGTGCTTCTGTACATGAAATGTTCCGTTGTGTTACCTTTTTCATGGCATTAGTGATTTCTCTCTACAAATAGCTTACATATGTTTTTTAACAGGCAAGGCATCTCTGCTGTAGATTTTGACAACAAGGTAAATACAAATTAATATCGAAAGGTTTAAGCTGAAATGATAATGTGTTTTAAGTAAATGTCGTTGTTATGCTTCACAAGTAAATAATTCATGTCTGATACTAAAATACCAAAAGCATCTCATCCGGAGATATATTTAAATTTAAACCGACCTAGCATTTGAATTAATGTCGTAGTTTCGGTTATGGTCATGCTAAAAAGTTGATACCTACCAAATATATATATTTACTTATTTTTTGCCTAAAAAAATTTCAATCAAAAGCTTTGATAGAAGGCCTTCGGAAAGAAAAGTTCTTTGAAATAATCTATCCCGAGCTTGATTGGGTGCTTGATGTTATATATGCATAACTTTTTGAATAATGGATCTATTTCTTGCACACCACTCTTCGTTTGAGTTCTCCACACTAGTGATTTTATGAGTATCTTCTTGTTCACTGTGAGAAGAACACAAATTTGATTAACGTGTTGTTTTTATAACCCCTTCGTCTTATTTTTTCTTTTCATTGCTTTGGTATTTCAAATATTCCATCCTATGTTTTGGAATGTACTCAGGGAATATACTTGGTGTCTGTGACAAAATCGGGTTGCTTAACAGTTCACGACTTTGAAACTCTTTATTCCCAGATACCCGAGTCAACATGTAAGTTCTTTAATAGAAATAACTAATTTGGGTTTGATATTACTTGTTTTTACTGCCTTATGTCTTTGAAACGGTCAGAAAAAGTGTTTAACAATCTTAGATGCTGCGTGCTTCATATTGAAGTAGCATTATATTTATTTTATACATGGGAGAGGAAGGAACTTCATATGAAGTGTTAATTATCATTTGTACCTGCTTTTGTATTAATTTGATGATAGGCTTGCAAGAGGATGAAAGCAAACATTTAATGCACCTGTCACTAGGTCGACATCTTGATGCTGTCAAATGGAATCCTCTTAATCAGGATGAGGTTTAATTAAATTTCCTATTTACTCAGCATTTTACTTTGGATTTTTATTAATCTTTGATTTCTAAATGATATCCATGACATGTAGTTGAAAAAATTAGATGAAATGTATTTCTAAGATGTCTTTACAAATGTGATTACACTCAGTTTACAACCTAATTAAGGAAAGAAATAATAGGTAAGGAAAGCAAGAAATAATAGGTAATTAAAGCTATACAAATCAAATCAAATCACTAAAAGATATCAAATTTATCCTAGTAAATAGAGAATGATATATGCACTTAATTACAAAATAATTATCTCCTAATTATGCAACACTCCCCTCAAGTTGGTTAATGTATATCTTTCATTCTCAACTTGCAAGTAAGATCTTTGAACTGTTTTGTGAGAAGTCCCTTAGTAAACATATCTGTCAATTGGAGTCTTGAAGGGATGTACTCGGTGACTATAAGACCATTATCCAACTTCTCCTTAATGAAATGTCAGTCTATCTCTACGTGCTTTGTTTGGTTATGTTGAACTGGATTGTGTGCATACTGATGTCGGACTTATTATTACACACCAAACCTATAGGATTGTTGGAAATTTTTTCCGGCAGCGGTCATCAATGGCAGTGGTCGTGGTCAATGGTCGGCAGTGGCGGTCAACGGTACAAGGTGGTGGTCCATAGAGAGAGAACAAATAGTTGCAGCAATGAAGGCTGCCAAAATTTAATTGTAGCAATGAAGGCTACATAAAAAATAATTTCAATAATAAAGGCTACCCAAAAAAAGAAAATAATTGCAGCAATAAAGGTTGTCCAGAAAAAGAAAATAATTGCAGAAGTAGAGTCTCCGAGAGAACTCTAATACCAAGTTGAAAGAAACAGATAAAATGTATTTATGAGACAATTGTGATTACAATCTTAATTTATAGACTGTTTGTTTACAACCTAGTTAAGGAAAAAAAAACAATAGATAATGAAAACAAGAAATAACAGGTAATTAAAACTATACATATCAAATTATTAGAAGATATCAAATTTATCCTAATAAATAGAGAATAAAATTTACACTTAATTATGGAATAATTATCTCCGAATGCAATACATGTTTCATGTAAAATGTTTTGGTTTCATCTTTTGAAATACTGTATGTCAATTGTAAGTCAAGGATAATCTTGCGATGATTTGACACTTCCAAATGAAGTTTCAGATTTACAAGTCCCTGCCCATGTTTTTGTAAGACTGATGATTTGTCGAATTCATTAATAATAAATATTTTTATAAAAATTGAATGTTGTATTTGCACGGCTATCTGTCTTATTATTTCATTTCAGGTTGTTTGCGCATCTGTCAAAAGTAATGAAGTACTCATATTCGATATTGGATACGTCTCATCCGATCCAGTTGCAGTAAATTTCTGTTCTTATCTGTTATCGCACTTGTTAAATGTTGTTTGCATTGACTTTATTGGACCAGCTCTTTTTTTTCCCAGTCTCAATGTTTCTACTATCTACTGTTGATATTTGACACCTCCAAATTCAGTTCATATGAATTTCTTTTTGCATTATTCCATTATTGTTAAGCCTTGTCCAGTGTTTTGAATTTTTTTTCTAATTATTTGTTGCTAATGAAAATATATAGTACCTTTACCAACCTTCATCAAATCATTACCTCAAATAAGGTCAGCCGGATTAATATCTTGCTACCGATTTCTTTTGGATGCCTTATACAAACGAACCAGGAAGCACACAATGCATATTGCATTAGATATTCTAATTATTTTATCAAATCACACATTGCTCATTTTAAGGGATATGCTAGGAAATTGCAATTTTCATCATAATTTATTATTTTGGGTTCGTTTTATTTTCCAAAGAAGTATTTTTTGGTCATAGGCAACTATACATATGTTCATTTTTTTATGCTTGGCGAACTAATTTTTGTCCCTTAATTGCATAATACAGGTGTTAAGAACAAGACGTACAGCCGCATTTATTGGATCCACCATACACATAGGTCTCTCTGATGTTGCCTTTACGTCAAATGACCCAAGGTTGGTAACTTTGACCTAATTTAAAAGAATTGCTTGTCTGGGAATAATTAATTCCTAATACTTTGTCATCCAATCTTATATTTATGATGTCTAAATATGTAATATAAAAATCTGTAAACAGAAAAAAAGGAGAAAGCATAAAAACTAAAGTAATGCGTTGGACAGACGCTTGAAATGTGTAATCTATTAAAATGTTCTAAAATTGATATAGGTGGATGGGCTCTAAAGTTTTAGTTTATATAACAGACTTTTTCTTTACTATGAATTTAATAGGAAATGGAATTTGCTACAGGGATTATAACATAATTCAGAGAAGAGAACTCTAATTACAGTATCAAAAATGCAAGAAAATACAGAAATATAACTGTAAGTATCGAAGATGGATGTTTTCTCTGCCCTACGACAACAGCCACCCTCGACTTCCGAAATGATTACCTGCCTTCTCTCTGTTTTATGATTTTATCCTTTCTGTAAGTGTTTCCCCTTCTTTCCCACCTTTCTTGCCATGGAAGCAGGTTGTTACAGCCAAAATATCTCTTCTGCCCTTTATTCATCACAGGGTCCGGCGTATTAGTGCCTACCTAATAGAACCGTAATTAAACATAAAATAAATATCTTTGAAGAGATCTTGTGCGCACCTACTCACCAAGAGATCTCTTCAAAGATCGTCCAAGAGACTCATGCACTCTTTTTGAAGTTACTATTATTATTTTCCCTTGACGAATCTGTTTGACAAAAAAGGCAACGGCACTAGTGTATGGTAGTACATATTGATTATAGGTTTAATTACTCATCTGGTCTTTATCGTCGAACTAAGTTTATTTTTTAGTTTATATGCTTAAAATCATCCCTTTTAAATCCTTATACATACTTTTTTAATCTCTTTTAGTGTAGGGACTAGAAGGTATGTGTAGGCATTAAAAAGAACGATTTTTAAGTATGAGGACTAAAGGTAGAATATGTAAAACTATAGAGATTCATTGAGTTATTAAATCTTGATTTATGCAGATACTTTAGTTTGATTAACAATCAACACATATTTTTCAATCTTTTAATTCTTTCCATCACTGTGCATTTCTCAATTTCTGGCAAATTTCAACAGGATACTTGCTTGTGATACAGATGGTGCAATTAATGTCTGGGATAGAAGAGTGAACTCTCTACCTTGTCTTGAGCTTCGATCTGCTTCATGTGGCACGCTTAACAGCATCCAATTAAATGCAGATAACCAGGTTAGGATAGAGTATTTTGTAATTCTTTGGGAGTGGTTCATTTTTAAAGCTCAGTTACTCTCTTCCCTTTTTTAGACAAAGGCCTAATGTGTCCTTAAACACATATTAGGGATTCAAAATACAAAATCAAAATCAATTGAATAAAATATTGAATGTTTTAAGAACTTAAGTTCCTGATAGACTTTTAGTAAATTAAAGATTGATACTGAAATATCGTTAAGATCGATACTTTGTCCCAACATGTGGTTTTAATTTTTAATGAACTGGTCCAAATCTCCTGGTCCACTTAACCTTGATAAAATTGCTGTCACTAACATAGTTCATGTGTATTGAATTGGGTTTTGGTTTGTTCGAATTCTGGAATACATACTTTGTTCAGTCAATACACTGAGAATTTGCAAACAGTGATTATTCTATCATTTCCAGATTATTTTTGGTGCTGGAAAAGATGGGCTCGTACATGTATGGGATATTCGTGGTGGAAGAGCATCTGCCACTTTTCAAAGTCTCAAAGAGGTTATATTTATGCAGTGTTTTTTTTTTCTTTCTATTATGTTATGAAAAGGACACAAAATTATGCGAGAAGTCAGGACTACTGCTTGGACACTATCTCTGCAATGCATCCACTTTTGCGTTGGTGGGCTAATTAGAGTTCAATCTTGCTTAGGCTTAGGGAAATTTCATTCAACCTGGCTCTTAGTTCAATGGCTTATTCTTTGCTTATTTACTAGTTCAAGCCTTAGTCTTGAGTGTATTTTCATGAATCAGCTATCTCAAAAGCCTAAGTTGATTTAATGTTGAGCTAATTATGATGTTAGGTGAAAACACATTAATTTTAATGGTATTTCTAACAAAAAATGTTAATGAAATGTTAGTAACAGTGTTTTAAGCATTGAGTTTTTAAACCGTACAAACAGTATTGGGCTAAAGATTACTTGGGAAGATAAAAATAGTTTTACTTTGAATTTGGATACTAGAATTTGTTTTTGGTAATATGGAAGTGTGAGAATCTTGGTAAGGAGTGGGATAAAAACTTGGTCGGCACATTAACATGGTCCAACAGTGCCGATGAAGTTAATTTGTTTGGCCGATATTGCAAGTATGATGTTAAAATACTGTTCTGCTGATATATTTATATATTCTACCTAAATACTTTTGATAAAGATTGTCGTAAATAAACACTGATGTTGAAGCTTGTGACTTCTTGATGCATGCCTTTTTACAGCTTAAATTGTCATACGAACTTTTTCTCCAACTTCCTTTTTGCAGAAGATGATGAATCTACTTGTGACATACTTTTGTTAAATGAAGCATGACTTTTGGGTAAACGATGTAAAATATGTTAACAATGCTTTTAGTGATCATATTCTTCTTTGTTTGGCTTTGTAGGTACGCCATCAACCTGTAAAATCAGTGAAATTGGCAACATTGCTTAAGAAGATTGGATCTTTGGAGGTGCGGTTATCCTTCCTGCTCCTATCTATTACTTTTACAAATTAACAATTAAGCAAAACTACTTACTTTTGTGTGATGGCTGTATAGGTTTGTAACGTTGAACTACATATGAATGATTATTTTTAGTTATAGGAATATAGCTCCAGTAACTTCAAGATCATAACTTTGTCTTATCTTTATTTGAAGTTTGGTGTTCCAATAAGACTAGTTTTCACTTGAGGCTTCTCTCCAGACATTTAAGTAATTTGGATTTTTATTTTCAAAATTTACTTTTAGATTAATCTATTTTTTGCTGTGGTTTGATTTCTAAACTTCGTTGCAAGGTTCATGTCCTTCCCAGACTTTCGCGTCATATGCATGTTTTGTGTTAGATGCTGCAGAGGAATCCTCCACAGTTTCTTTTTTTCTCCCCTTCTTTATGTTGTGATGTTGTTCTGTATGTATATCAGTGACTATACAAGCACAAAGACAAAAGTTGACAGTACTTATCTGTATATTTTTCTCAGACAATGTTGTTCATAAATATATCTGCCGTGATTTAGAAGTTGTTAGCTGGCTTTATCATCTTGGATTGTTTCTTTAGATTTCCTACCCTTTACATGTAGGAGTATGTTTGAATGAGTTTCTGCATTAACAACTTTTAGGAATGAAATATATGAATAAAAAATTAAAATTAACTTATATACATTTTAAAATAACATTTTGGAGAAATTATAGTAGAAAACTTTTACAAATTAGTTTACGCAAAAGCTAAGTTTAACATATAAAAAAGTCAATTTCATATTTTTCTCCTTTAGAAGTTCTTGTAGGAATTCTTCCAAACAAAAGTCTAACTCATTATTCTGTATTTAATATCATAGCATGTCAGTATGCGCTAAGTTTGGTGTCGTACTTGTGACCGAGTCCCCTACCTTAGGGAGGATACAATTTTCAATTCTTCAAATCAATGGCAGTGACAATAATCTTTTAGTTTACGATTAGATTTCTGTGTTTCACCATGTGGTAATTGTCTTTTTGCATACTAGCTGACTAGCAATTGATATGGTTAGCCATTCTCATGTAATCAGGCACAGGCAAATATTGTTCCCAAGGAGATTCACTCTATTAATATTAATCCATCATGCCCATATCAGTTAGCATTCCATCTTAACGATGGCTGGTAAGTTGCCAAAATGTTTCTTCCGAGACTGTTTTCCATGTATACATAATTATATCCTCTATAAGTTTCTATCATTAAACTATAAAATGAAATTACTTCTTGAACTTAATATCTGGGAATCATTAGTTTGTACTCATTATCTACCTTTAAACAGTGCCGTTTGATATCGGTAGGGGTTATGTACATAAACTATTGTTGTGTGCTGTTTACTTAATCTTACTTATCAAGAAAAATGCTTCCTTAATACTCCGTTGTGGTTGTTTTTTCTCAATATTTTCATGTAGGTCGGGCGTTTTGGATATTAATAATTTTGAAGTTACACATATTCATTGCCCACCCCCTGCTTGGTTGTAAGTTTGTCTGTTTTCACCTAGAATCGCTTTTTCATATTTGTGAAAATGGCTTCTTGAAATGTCTAATTATTTTGTTTACTGTTTATTTTCTTTTGTTAGAAACGATTCCTATGTTCCCGCTGATCTATCATACTTAAGAAAACCTTCATGGTTATCAACTTGTTCGGTAAGAAGTTTTATTGAATATAATGCACCTCTTTATTTTTTACACATCATTTCCTACAAACAAGTTTCTCAGTAAATATTTCTATGATCTTTCGCACTTTCCAACAAGGTAGATAAAAAAATCCAAATTACAAAATTCAATCCATAATTATCCATATTCATATTAGTTTTAATCCATTTAAATGGATTTATTTCAAATCCAAATCCATATTTTTGGATTTTAAATCCAATCCATTTAATTGGATATGGATTAGATAGAGAATGAATATATTTTTGGATTATCCAAATTGCATTTTTGGATAGATTTTAACTTGGCCCAATCCAAGTTAAGTCAAGACAACCCAGCCGATGTCGAGTCCAGTGGGTCCGGATCGATATCTAACCGAACAGTCCGGGTCCTATATCAAGGCAAACGGGTCTGGTTCGATATCGAGGCGAGTGGGCCTGGACCGATGTCGAGTCGTACGGGTCCAGGCTAATGTCGAGCTGAGCAAGCTCAGGTGTCAAGCTGAACGACCCGGATCAATGTCGAGTCTCCCGGACCCGGGCCAATGTCGAGTCACTGGGGCCCAAGCCAATGTTCAGCCAATCGGGCATGAGCCAATGTCGAGTCTCCTGGGCTCGCGCCGATGTCAAGCCAAACAAGCCAAGGTTGATGTCGAGTGGAACAACCCAGGTCGATGTTGAGTGGAACAACCCGAGTCGATGTCGAGTCAATTGGGTTTTGACCAATGTCGAACTAAACGGGCCCGAACCGATGTCGAGTCTCCAATGCTTGGGCCGATGTCGAGTCGAGCGGGCTCAAACCGATGTCAAGTATCCCAGGTCCGGATCGATGTCGAGTCTCCAGGTCCTGGGCTGAAGTCGAGTCGATTGGGCCCGGACAGTGTTGTTAAAATCGTGAGTTATATCGTAAAAATCGCGATCTTACAATCTTTTAAGCAGAAAGTGCGTTGGATTGGTGGCTGGATCGGATTCTCATCCGATCGGAGTGATCCGACGATCCATGGGCCTTCGCGATCCATGACGCGGGCCCAAAAAAAACCCTAATGCTTCGCTCGTGCTCATCGCCGCCAACGTCATCATCTTCTTTGCGCGTCGCTGGGAACGCACGCTGTGACGACGACGAAGCATGAAGAAGAAGGAGTTGCGGCGGCGTTGTCGCGCATAAGAAAGGAGGAGCTGCGGTGGCGCCACCCATAAGGAAGATGTCGACACATACCTAAACCTAATTTTTAAAAGACATAACTTTGGGCAAAAGACCCATTTCAATTTTAATCTAATAAAACCTAATTCAAAATTTAAATATGGAATGTGGTGTGCGGCTGAAACCCTAAATAAAAATCACAGCTTAAGAGACATAACTTTGGACCAAAGGTCCATTTCAATTTTAACCTAATAAAACGTAATTAAAAATTTAAATATGGAATGTGTTGTGTTATGTGCAGGTGAAACCCTAAATAAAAATCACAACTTACTCAAAATTAGGTTTTTTGGATCCATTTAAAAAATTACAACTATTTTCATCTCCAACACATTTTTTTATCCTATGATTAATATGATGGATAATTCATCTGTATTAAACATTATCTTAAATCTACTTTTAATTATGTTATGTATTTGAACTATTTCATGAATTATAATATATTTTTAACTATTTTATGTATAGTAACTCTTCCGAGTCGAGTTACGATCTTCGAGTTACGAGTTTAACAACATTGGGCCCGGGCCAATGTCGAGTTGAGCCGGCCAGAGCCAATGTCGAGTCTCACAGGCCCGGGTCGATGCCGAGTCGAACGAGCTCGGGCCAATGTCGAGTGGAGCGGGCTTGGGTCTCTTTCAAGTCGATTGGGCCTTGGTCAAAGTCAAGTTGAGAGGGCCTGGGCCGATGTCAAGTTGAGCGGGCTCGAGCCGATGTCGAGTCGTCTAGGCCCAAGCCATTATCAAGTTGTTTGGGCCCAGACCGATGTCGAGCTGTCCGAGCCTGAACCAATGTCGAGTCGTCTGGGTTGGGGCCGATGTTGAGTCGTTCGGGCTCGAGCCAATATCGAGTGGAGCGGGCCTGGGTTGATGTCGAGCCGAGCGGGACTGTGCCGAGCGGACCCGAGCCGATCTCAAGCCCAGTGGGCTCGGGTCGATGTCGAATCATTCAGGCCCGGGCCATTGTCGAGTCGTCTAGGCTGAAGTTGGGCTGATGTTTAGTTGTCTGGGCTCGGGCCCATGTTGAATCATCCGCGCTCAGGCTGATGTCGGGTTGAGCCGATGTCGAGTCAAGCTTGCCTGAGCCAATGTTGAGTATCCCGACCCAGGCCGATGTCAAGTGGAGCGGGCTTGGGTCTATGTTGAGTCGATTGGGCCATGTTCAATGTCGAGCCAAGCAAGCCCGTGCCGATGTCAAGCCAATTCTAGGCCCAGGTTATTGTCAAGTCGTCCAGGCTCGGATCGATGTCGAGTAGTCCAGACCTGGACCGATGTCGAGTCGTCTGGACCCGGATCAATGTTGAGTCGATTTGGCCCTGGCTAATGTCGAGCCGAGCAGGCCTGGGCTGATATCAAGTCGAACGGGCCCGGGCCGATGTTGAGTCAAACGAGCTCGGGTTGATATTGAATCATCCAGGTCCGGGCCATTGTTGAGTCTTCCGGGCATGAGCCGATGTAGAACCGAGTTGGTCTGCGTTCAGGTTGAGTCGGCTTAGGCCTGGTTCGAGCCAAGTTAGTCTGTGTCCATATCAAAATAAATTTAATGTAATTGATATTATAAATTTAATTTAATTAAAAATGAATTGAATTTAGATTTAATTCATTTTAAATAGATTTAAAAAAGATTCATTTAAATTTGATATAGTTAAAATGTATATGAATTTTAAATCAAATGGATTTAGATTGGAATCCACATAAACACCTTACTTTGGTGCTTATGTTCATTATTATACTTATTTGTGGATAACCATTTATTTTATTTTTATACGAAATAATCATTGTTGTAGTTTATCACAGATCTATTTAGCCGCGTCACCATGCGGTATCCATCTCTTGGATTTTTATCCCAGCACCAACTCACCAAGCCACGTGGATTACAAGTAAGTCCCTATTTTAAATTGTTAACTTCAATTAAGCACATGTACAGTAAAATCTGCTGTGTACTCAAATCAAGTTAACCACATTATTATACAGTGAATTCCGTGTGTTCATATGCCTAATTTTACTCATCAAACTGCATTTCGCAATTCTTAGTTTTAATTTGCATATTTAACAGGGAGGATGTCCAAGAAATTTCAAAGCGGAACAACCGAAGTAATCAGAACAGATTTATTTCTTTATCTGAAGGAATTATCTCATGCGTTGCTCATCCTTTGTATAATGCCATCGTAGCAGGAACCAAGGTTTGTGAATTACAAAATTCAGTTATCATCATTCTCTGCTTCAACTTCTGTTTTAAAATTAAAGAAGCTAGCTTTATGAGTTCCAAGTTCCCTTTCTGTAAACATCTCGAACCGGTTTTATATTAGTTCCTCCCAAAGCTTGTGTGTCTATTAAAAAGATAAGAAATTAGCAAAAAATGGTCAATTATAAAAGTTACATTGATTATACAAATTAAAATAATTATCAACATGATTTTTTTTAGTAACATGATTATTTTTCATAAACGATTATTTCATAACAACTTTTTAACGTACATTTTCAAAAGGATTTTTTTTGGGTTCACGAAGCTTTTTTCTGACACCATTTATCAGATTACTCTCTGCCCATCTTCCTTTCCTTTTCCCTTTCTCCTCTCAATTTAACGAACCATAACACCCTTGTTTTTAACGGGCATGCATGGCAATAATATTTGCTGAGTTTGTTACTGAGGTCGATTGGTTATTGGTTTCAGAAAACTTCTTTGCTCGTGATTTCTCAAAAGCAACAGTCATTCAGAAGTGAAGATTAGTCCCAAGCTTTGACAGGATTTTCTATTTACTGTATTTTCCTAGTCTGAATTTATAGAAGAGTTAATGTCTAATTCCTTGTTATTACCAACATGACAATTTTAGGTTACTGTTATATAAGTCTTGTCACAAGAGAGATCTGAAATTTGAGCACAGCTTAATCATTGGAGACCAAAAAAATGTGACAGATCCTTTTGAACCAATGAAATGTGAGGTAGGTATAAAAGAAGAATAGAATACCACGTATGCATATAAAATACCATGTATCCTTCATATAATTTGCATAATTAATAACTATAGTGTTGATAGTACCACCCATACAGACACAATACAATAGGACTCACGGAAAGCTTACACTAAATAAATGGGCTGACCCATCTTTGTGTCGGGCCTGTGGCGGGCCTGTGCTCCCTGTCTCATGTCTCATCTTGTCACCAATTCATACCAACAGCCCAAGTTACTCTAATTCAGTTTTGGACACAAATAATTTCTTAAACTTTTGTTATTTTCCGATTAATTCAGAAATGGAATCTTATATATTTACACAAATGAAGAGAAGAGTGTAGCACTTTTATACATTTTGAATATAATGAAGAGTGGTGTTTTTTTTTTTTCATTTTTAAGTGGTAGTGGTGGTTGTTAATGGTAAAAGTTGATAATTGAGATAATTTTTGTAACTTCCAAAAAGAATAAGTAAGCAAAAATACAATTACCACCAATAAAAATACTAAAAAAATGTTTGATTGTTCAAGAAAATTAAATGTTATTCAGCTAAAAAAAACTTAAAAAGGGAAAGAGATAAATGCTTAAAAAAATCTTCTATTTTCAATAGAATAGTGTAAACATTTATTTTCGAAAACAACAACTTTCGGGCATGATTCCGATGCTACACTAAACTTCAAACTATAACACTAAATAACAATTAACTTTAAAAATAAAAAATTATTAATCACTATATTAATTAAATTAAATACTAATTTAAAAATTAAAAATTTATTGATATTTTAAATAATTTTTATTAATATTATTAATCAAAATTTATAAACTATTTTTTAAATTGTAAATTTTAGTTATTAATATTTTAAATTTTAAATTAATCTCTAAAAAATTAATAAAAATTAATTTAAAATATAAAGTAGTAAGTAAATAATATATTAATAACTAAAGATTAAATATCAATTTAAAAATTATTTTATAAATTTTTATTAATAATAAAAAAAATTAAATATTAATAATTTTATTTATTTATAAAATGATTTTTAATTTAATCAAATAATAATTAATTATTTTGATTTGTAAAATTAATTATTTTGATCTTAAAATTTATTTTTATTTAATAATTCTTTTATAATGGTATTTCTAATGTCGTAGTTTTGAAAGTAAAAAACTACTAATAATATTTGTTTCGAAAAGTATATTTGGGTGGAACATGGATAATAATATAGTCACTGCATCCCAACAATTGATGCCCTTTTATTTTAAACATCAATTGCTACTGGACCCATGTGAGCTGCCATGCATGCATGGTAGACAAATAATATTTTTAATTTCAACCTATTTTACTGAGTGAAATGCATGTAATGAAAACTAATAATAATAATAAAATAATAGACTGACATGTCATATCATCAAGATCACTCCAAACCCTCTTTAAAATTTGAAAAATAATTTCAAATTTAATCAAAATTCGTGAGAGATTTCTTTATTACACTATCTTATTATATCCAATGGTCGTTGATATTGACCAAAAGTTTTAAGAGAATAAAATAATATATTCAAATTAAGTATGATTTTAATAGGTTTAATCTCCTAAAGTTAACAGAATTCATTATCTATTGATCGCAAGGTTTTCTTATTGGTATTATGTTACATAGAATGAAAAGAAAAGAAAAACACGTAGAAAAAGGTGAGTTGAGGCGGTTTCGTCATTTGATACTAAAACAAAGAGGACCACACTTTGTTTGGTTTTTTTCTTTACAACTTCCTCTTTTGTTCCCCGCAAGAGACGCGGAATTCATATCACTTGTATCTTTCAGGCTAGGACGTGACCATCACTGATAATGAAAGAGAAGCAATCCTCATGCACACAACTCTTCATACCACCTTCTTCCCCATCTTCTCCATGCAAACAAACAAAATACAAACAAAATACTTTTGCAACTATATAAAAAATTGTATGTAAGAAGATGGAAAGAAAAAAAAATGTTTTTATTCTCTGTATTTACATTATTTCATATATAGAAAAAAGTACATTAGATAGATTCATTAATCATGATTAGATAAATTCATTAATCATAAGATTCTATAATAATTATTAAATTAATTATATATAATTAAGTACAATATTTTACAATAAATTAAATTTTCAGAATTCTTCTCCAATAATGCTAAATGGCCATTCCTGGTCCAATGCCACATTTCTCTAATGGTTTTGTGAGCAGTGGAACATAACATAACCTTAGTGGTCCCACGTTTCCTTCTCTTACATTTTCCAAAGATGTTTTTCTTCTCATACACTTATTTTTCATCAGAAATAATCTTGCATGATAGAATCATTATAAACTTAAATGGTTTCACATACTCACAGTATGTAAAAGTCAGTCATACTAACAGTTGCAGAGATTTAATTTAAAGAAAACAGAACTAAAAACAAGAACTATTAGCATGACAATTATTTTTTATATTTAAGGTAGTTGTATGTTGAGTTCAAGATTATTAACTAAATTAGAAAAATTTGCCTCAATTGATTGCATGGTGGTTAGGTTTCCTCTTGCAAGCAAAACATGCAAGGGGTATGATGTCATGGTAAAGTTGTCTGCATGATTTAAATTATCAAGAGAAGTTAAAGGATGCTTAAATTGATGAGCAGTGGTTCCTAGGGCTTCCCTTATCTTAAGTCATTTTTGGAGACTTTGGTGTCCCCTACCTCCTTGTCAATGAAGTCAATTATTGACACAAGAGACAGAAAGATACCTTTCCTAAGCAAAATCATGCACCAGATTAATCCCTGTTTAATCTGATATATCCTTAGGGGGTCCCATTTGATGGAGAAAGAAATGTAGTTTTTCTTCATATTTGCTATATATCTATGCTACTTTGCAGGTATGTATGTATTAGCAATGCAATTTCTTAATATTGATGAGGTAGACTTCACACCTGTGTGGGTTTTAGACAAAAAACATGTATGTAACAAAGAAAAACTATGACATTGAAAGAATAGGTATCTGGTGTTTATATGGTGGTAAAGTACTGAGACATGTTACAAGATTACATAGCTTTGTTTAAATGAATCTCTTTCTCTATTTTTTTGGGTGATTGTTCAGATTTACTATTTTTGTTTAAAACGATTCTTTCTTATCTTCTTTTCACTTTTTAATTTGCTCTCTGCATCTTATTAAATTTTCTTCTGTTGCCATAACCAGTTACATCTATCTTATAATGAATAAGCTAAACTATAAAGTCTGATTTTGTTACATTTTTTGACATGTTTAACTTTTATGCTCACAATATCAAATGTGATATCATAATCATAATTTAATTCAAGCATGGTGTTCTGAAGCAGTCTGTTAAGTAAGAAGAGATAAACAGAAGTGATAACCTTAACAAGGAACTCCCATGAAAAAATTTAACAGAATCAAATAATACATCAACCTAAACTATCCTATTACCATGGATATTGAAATTTATGCCTGAAGCTACTCTTAAACGGTTGTATCTTACATAAATATAAAAATATTAGATACTAATAATAATAATAATAATAATCATAATAAAAATGATAAACAGATCATACCAACTATGTTTAGATCACCTTGTAAAAGTAAGAAAGTTAACAGCTTTACCTCCACTAGGTTTAAATAACTGTTCTAAACGTATAATATTAGGGTCAATATCCCCCAAAGATTCCAGTGTCCTATAGGAAATTATAGTTGCAGTTATGAAAGATACCAGACTGAATAATAAATATTTTCTGTTTTCAAAAATACCCTTTGGGAGTAATGTTCATATATGGTCCCAATGCCCACTTGATCACTTGATCCCCACTGTGACACTCTGTCTCCAATATATGATTCAATGTCTGCTAAGTGTCAAGCTTTTGGAACGTTTTGGTTATTTTTCTTTTCCCTTTTCGCCAAAAGAAACTGCACCTTTCACGCTTCAGTATCATTCATCTTCAATTTTTTTATTTGCAGAATATGGACCTCAACCAACATAATTGCACGTTAGGTGCAAAAGAAAAAAGAAAGTTAATTTTGCAGTTGGAGTAAGTTAAAAGCTTCTAAAATGTCCAAAGCTAGCTTAAACCAATGAATTTAAAAAGTGGGTTTCTTCTTATGAATTCTCCCAATGACCTTACTTGTCAGGACATGTTCAAGAGAAGGAACTTTCTGTATTAGGTCTTAGCCTCAAAGCCAACTAAGGCCAACCAAGTAACGAAGAAGTTGGTGAACAAGGCCATATACACACATGCAATGAAATGGGTAGATGAAAGTAGCATATAGTGGGATCTAAAATATTACCTTATCACATAAAGAACATGTTCTCATCATGAAAGAAAAAAGCCACCAAGGTCAATTGATGCCTCTGTGAAAGAAGTTCTACAAAGGAACATAACCGTGTTATTATTAACTGTGATGATTACACACGAAGTATGAATTAGAATTAAAGCAACATCTAGTCCAAAGTATCCCTTAATTGAAAGCAGAAATGGTTGACCACTGATATTGATATGAAAGTGGAAGATAGTGGCATGGAACTTCTCATGTTCGTACTAAAGCAATCATGTGAAACAGTGGTACCACCACCTAATGCTGAATTCTGGTAATTTTTGAATACGTGGGCAAATTGGTAAACTTGCAACACACTGCTGATATGTTACAAACATGTAAGAGTTAAAATTCCTGCTCTCTTACTCTCTTCTTTTCACATCATCACATGCACTCACTCCATTAGTTTTTCCTATGAGAATAAAAACAAAAGTATTTGGACTTGGGGTGCCCCTCTCTATCCCTCTTCCTATTTTCTGGTTCTCCAAGGTTCTGCTTTAGATATGGCGTTAAGATAAAATCCAACCATTAAATACCACTCGGTCATCCCTTTGTTCTTCTAGCCCTCACAAATTAAAAATTTCTAATTTCATCTGGTGCCCATATTATCCTCTCCAAACTTACATGATCCACTCTGTTTTTTTTCTTTGTTTTGCTTCATGGCTACAACAGCATCATCAGCACAAGTTTTCAAAGACTACAAGGACACCAACAATGGAAACCCTGAAATTACGAGGCAGGAAATTCAGGCAGCCATAGCCAAAGCAGTGGAGCTGAGAGCTCTTCATGCGGCTTTAATGCGAGGAAATAGCCCAGCCAATGCTAGAGTCCCATCCCCTTCCCCTGCTTTGCGCCCTGTTTCTCACTTCTCTGCCCAAGATTACCCTGTTTTCACTCCAGTGGGTATTGTAATTTTTTCTTGAATTTTGGCTTGAAAATTTGCTTTTTAGTTATTTTGATGAACTGGGTATCCTAGAATCTTCGCAATTCATTGCAAAACAGAGTACTTTTTTCTGGATTATCTGTTGCGGGATTATGTTTGAATTGACTGTTGCTGTTAATCATGATAAGGACCAAATTTAAGATACTTGAATTTGTGGAATATGCAAGTGTTTGTGGTGCTCCCTTTCCCTAGAGCGCTGCTATTTATTACAATTGAAATAATTATGAAATTGCTGCTTTCTTTATGGCTTGGTTAGGTAGATGTCATTATTAGTGCGGTTACATCCTTATTCGTTGCTTCTCTTTTTTCTTATTTAATCCTGAGGAAACACCGACCGTGAATGAAAGTTTTGACTTTTTTTGAGAAATTTTGGATTTTCGCTTTAAATTCTGTGTCATGGAACTCTTTAAGGTTCATTAAGTCAACTGAGCTGAGCCTGAGGCAAATTGTGAAACTTTTATATTTATTGTCTTAATGATTCTTTAATTAGAAGAATAATTTAACGCTTTTATCAGTTTTTTTCACTATTTTCAGATTCTACTCATATTTGTGGCTGCAACTGCAAGTTCCCCCTCCCCTTTAATATATTTTTTCCCTTTTCAATTTTGATTGATAATAAGTTTCTAAAGTTGAGAAATATTGACAGAGCTATGAAGATGATCCACTGGCACTGGTGGGGTACAACCAAAACTCCATGAAAAGCCAAACAGTATCAGAAAGTTGGGATGGGAGTCTGCTAGAAGGAGGAAACAGCATAGAAACCATTGTAGCAGATTACAAGGAGAAATCAAGTTCAAGAAAAGGACTATATTCTGGTTTTGCCAACCTTGAATCTCACACATGCCCTACTGATGATGCCAAGTCGGTGACTGGCTCTTGTGCAAATCAAATTACTGTTCTTCAAACATCACCTGCAAATGATTACTTCAAGTATAGGAGGAGAAACAGCATGGAGGATTTCAAGTCCATCAGCAAATGTAACCCTGCCACCATAGCTAACGATTTTGAGAATGCAAGGAGCAGCAAGAGCTCCAACATTATTGTCCCAGTCACGGATTCCCACTCATCTCTTCAATCCCAACCCAAGAGCAAGGGGGTGATTTCTTGGTTGTTTCCTAGGTTAAAGAAGAAACATAAGAATGAGAGTTCCCCTAATAGAGCAGAATCTGAGGATGTTTCGCAGGTTCTCAAGGACTTCGGAATAATGTCAATTGAGACATTGAAGAAAGAGCTGGTGGAAGCAAATGAGAACCGAGATGTGGCCTTAACGGAAGTTTCTGAGATGAGAAGTTCATTGGGAGAGCTGAAACAGAAGCTGGAGTACTTGGAGAGGTACTGTGAAGAGCTGAAGAAAGCTCTGAAGCAAGCCACGCAGACAAGGGATTCTCAACTTTGTGACCAACTTAGTAATCTTCCTCAAAGGGGGAAACTATTTGAAGGAAATGGAGAAAATGTGATGCCTGTGAGTGAAGAAGTAATGGTAGAGGGATTCTTGCAGATAGTGTCAGAGTCCAGATTATCAGTGAAGCAGTTCTGTAAGACCCTTATAACCCACATTGAAGAAACCGATCATTCTTTGACAGAAAATTTGAACTTGCTTCTCCAACCATACAAGTTATCTCTGAATTCCAAGTACTCAAAGGCAGTTCTATACCATTTTGAAGCTTTTATAAATCAGTCTCTCTACCAAGACTTTGAGAATTGTGTTTTCCAAAAGAACGGTTGCTCAAAATTCCTAGACCCGCAGCAGGATCGTCAATCACAATTCTCTTCTTTTGTTGCCCTTAGAAATTTGAGCTGGAATGAGGTACTGAGAAAGGGAACAAAATATTACAGTGAAGAGTTTAGCAAGTTCTGTGACCAGAAAATGAGTTGTATCAACGCTACTCTAAAATGGATAAGGCCATGGCCTGAACAGCTCCTTCAAGCTTTCTTTGTCGCGGCAAAATGCATGTGGCTGCTACATTTGCTTGCCTTTTCTTTCAACCCTCCCTTGGGAATTTTAAGGGTTGAAGAGAATAAAATCTTTGATCCTCATTACATGGAAGATATGTGTCAAAGGTCACAAGGGCCAAGCAGAGTTAAGATCATGGTGATGCCAGGGTTTTATGTTCAGGATAGGGTCTTGAGGTGTAAAGTTCTTTGCAGATACAAGTCTGCAGCCTAAGTAAACTAGTAATAAGTTTTATATGCACATTTTCTTTTACTTAGACTTTTCCTCCTTTAAGTCTGCAACTAGCCAAACGTACCTGATTATTAATAATAGTTGTAACCGATTTAATCTATTGCATGTACAATTATGGGTGCTTGCCATTGAATAGATAAGATTCAGAAGTGCAGAGAATTGTTATTAAATAAAATTATGTTTGTCACTCGTTCTGTCATTACGAATACTCACAATTTCATTCAGTTCAGAATACAGAAAGTGCATTAAAAAAACACATTTTCATCTCTTGCTAACCAGTGGCCTAACATTCAATTTCTGGTAGGACCCTCAGAAACCCTTTTGCTTAATTTACTGATCACTGGATGATTGTACTCTCTCTTAATTTACAAAATATGCAGATTTAGATGGTCTTTATGAACATAAAGACCAAATAAGGAAATGTTTTTCTTAATTACAATTACTATAACTGGGAAAATAAACCCGTTGATTACGTAGCAATTATTGATGTTGAAGGGAACGCACCACCGACTTTCTTTCTATATTCACAGTGTAATGTTCATCAAATTTATGAGATAAAAAAGGAGAAGTACTAGAGAGAACTGTAGAAGTAGAGCAACATTCCCTTAAAAGAAACAACCTTGTCAGATGAAACTGTCACTCAACGCAAGCTTTACACACACATGTATCTGTGCGTGCATATTTTTGTGTGTATAGTAACTACATGGATGCCACCCCCTTCACTAATTTACTAACCATACGAATACAGACTAGTTTTTAACAACTGCTATGGTTAAGACAAGAAAATAAGAGCAGGATTAAACGTGAAAAAAAATTTCCTAATTGCTATAGAAAGGCACTATGAAAAGAAACCCCAACCACCAATTTCTTTTTAAATTTGCAGAGTGATGTTTATCAGAAATTTTAGAACAAAACGAGGGAGTAGCAGGGAGAACCGTAGAGGTAGAGAGAAATTGGATTCTATAGCTAGCTACACTTCCACTGTAGAAACAATCTTGTCAGATACATCGTTGCTACGCATGGGGGAGCAAGAATACCGTAAGAATACCGTAGTATGATTAATTGATTTCAATACAAATGGACAGTGGTAGTACTATTTAACTCCAAAAATAGAGTACTAATAAGATTACTCTACTGTTGGGGACTGCGTTTGACAAACCTTTAGATCAATAATTAAACGACAAAAGAGTTTCGGAATCAAATTCACAAAGCTTTATGATAAAAAAAAAGGACGTGCATATGTAACGAGAACCAGTGCCAAAAATGATGTTTATGCACGATAATTATAGTGTCACTGGGTAACACGAGTTGTCACAGATATTAGGAACGTTATTTAGAACACGCTAAGTTCTCCATTAAGAAAGAATGAAATGTAGAGATGAAGACGATGATATAAGATTAGGATGCATCCGAACTGTCACCCTCACTCCACCAAAAGCTAACTGAAAAACTCGTAGTCAAAGATCGCACATAGTGCCACCATTTTGGCGGGATATATAGCATTTCGCCTTCCTCTAAAATACAGTCTACAAATTCCAACTCTTGCACCTTGGGAAACTTCGTTTCATCTACATCATCTAAATCAACCTTCAGACGAAAACAATTCTAATCAACATGGGGGCACAGATTTCAAAATATCAAAAGCAATAATAAATATAAATCAACAAACAAGCAGAAGTTAAATGAAAACAAGAAAATGGATGGCACAGTTTGGGCCGTATCAATGAAATTGCAGTTAAGCTAAACGAGAATCAACACCTCCTAGCAAGTTCAAAAACCTGTCACATATTGTATAAGTAAACTGCAAAACACAATCATTTTCATCTGAATTCTACTTTCTGTTGGCAGCTAGTCTACACAATAATAAGCATTGCATTTGCAGAAGAATCATTTTTGTCGTAACAAAATTATTCTCATATGGAATCTTTTAGGTTGGTTATAAGCTAAAAATACTTGATCACTTGGCTGCCTGGAAAATCTGTTGCAAGTGAAAGGATAAAAAGGCCTAGACTTACATCGAGTAACAGAGTGCATAGCGCCACATTAATGAAATGCTTCTAGAGCTCGTTGGCCACTTAGATTTATTACTCTTTCGTACAAGAACACAAGTAAACAACATCACAAGTTGTCCAATCATATAGTTCAGGAAAATAATACCTGGCTGGAATTGCTGAGCATGGTACCAGAGTGGGGGGAAAGTTCCTCAGACAAAGATGACGAGTAAAGCCTAATGTATTTTTTTCCAACAACCTGTCAGTGAGAAAATTATTTCAGTCAAATACATTATTCCATGGTGCATGATAATCTCTCTTGATACGGCTATGGCTATTTTCTACAAAGTGTAAGCAACATCTTCTAGACAATTTTAAAAAAAGGATATAATATTAACTACAATATAATGTCATCCTCATTCATTAAAGGTCTCTTAAAATAAGCCACAGTACATCCAAACTTCATATTTTGTCTATATCTTGAATAAAATCAACTATGCTATGCCAGCTATTTGGTAATAGTACTGAAAAAAGTACGAGTCATGGTACCTCCATTATTTCAGTAATAATTACTTGGTTAACATATGCTCAAAAGACGAGGGCCATAATAAGTAACAGCCAGAGGTACATAAATTGAATTCTGTGTGTGGTGTGGTGGGGGTAGGAAAGGTGATTTGTAGACAGCTCAGTTCTGTACAGCTGAGTTACCTGAGCTAGTATGTTATGATGCGGATCATGGTGTAATGGTGTTACTGTTCCTGCTGGACCAAACCAAGCATTGAGAGATCGTAGCTCCCCTCCACCAGCAAAACAATAGTCAGGAATAAAAATATCTCTCCGCAGCTCATTTATCTGCGATTTCAATAGTATCAGTTACTGAAAGCAGTACAAGTCCAGCACTTGCACGCTAAAATGAAAAAGTAGATTTGGAGACTACATAAATCTAAATTGTAAATACCTGGTCAAATAATGGATGCTGAGCAAGATATGTAGGACCACCAGGAGAACAGGCATCAGACTTTATCCGCTGAATAAATTCTGAAAAAGTAATGAGCTCTTGCTTCCACTCAGTACATAAATAGTTTTTCCCAACCTGGAAAAAACGCTGCAAGTTACCCTTTTTTGCAAATATATCTAAAAAATATATAATCTAACTAAACAACTTCCAACAGCCTTGCCATGACAGAAAAATCTACATGAGGTAAATGCTTCATACATTCAAATGGTACTAAACTAGATTTAACTAGAGGTGACAAACTTACTTGGATATTTTTTTAATTTCAAAAATAAATTTTAAAATGTATGTTTCAAAACTTTTTAGAAAGGTAAATTTAAGGAAGATTTAATTATGAAACACTAGTTGGATTAATTATGATCCCTTAAATATTGATAGGAGGACCAAAGTAATGAGTAGATAATTAATCATCCATAAAAATGGATGGATTTGGTCTGATTAATTTATTTTATATTTTTGTAATAGATGTATTTATGTGCTATCCTTAGATGCAACATATATGTTACAATGTTAAGAATTGACAGAACAACTTGTGAGAATCATAAATTTCATCAACTTTTGTCTTCATTGCCTATTTTTTATTTCAGTTCTAAAAACTTAGTGGGAGAAAAGAATCTATCATGGAACATCAGATTAAAAGGAGGAAGGGAGGGGGAAGTCTCCACTCCCAAACTGTAGCAACCAGAACAAAATTTATTCACTTGTTAGATGCATGACACGTGCAAAGTTCTAGGATTTTTTACGCAACATTTTTCGGCCTATAAAACAGGAAATATTTGAAGGGAATAGTATGCAATGCAAATAGATTAGCTACACTAAAGTATGTTCCCCACCCCACTGGCTGATGAGTAGGATGACCAATTTTGATTGCCTGTAGGCATAAATTCAGGAAATATAAAGAGAGGACTAGATATAAGTTGCAATGCAAAGACAATAATGTGACTCAAGTTTGTGTTTGTCAATAACTTTCCAAGGTTGACAAATTTTCATTTTCGCTTAAATTTTAGTCTCGAATTCTCAAATAGTATTTTCTCAACATCAGTAGGGCTTGAACATTTTTCACACATAAACTTCACCAAACTCATGTTAAGAAATTTGTTACAGAAATAATGTTACCATCATCAAACAACTCATTTTTCATACTTTAGCTTTGAATCCAACAGTTACTACACATATATATTCCCCAGGAGTGTGTAAAAGTACAGTTTGGTAATTGCTCCTCAGAGAAGAGCAGGTGTCTTCCCTCACAATAAAAAAATATATCATCAGAGCAATTACCTCAACCGGAACTGTGCGGTCACCGGCAACTCTCAACAAGTAATCTTCATCATTCCATTTCGCCTTGGCTGGCCAGTGAGCCATACAGTCGCTGATAATAACCGGAGAGCGAGACAGGTAATGATCCTTCAGGAATTTATCCAACGACAGCGCTGACTTCTTCACCACAAGCTTAGAAGAAAGAGACTTCATTGGTAAAAGTTGGACCACCTACAGTGTAAAAAGCTATAACATAAACGTTAGAGCAGAACAGCCTTACATAAAACAAAATCAAATGCCTCCATAACAAAAAGTAAAAAATCTTCCAATTCCACCATTAATAAACAATTAGTATCACATCATCCCTGAGAGTTACACCAGCACACTACATGTTTGGATTAACGTGAGTATTTTAGCAACTTACTGAAGCTTTACAATTGAGATTTCGAAAATGCTGATTAAAAAACGATGATAAAAGAAAACAAAGAGGACCGGACCTCACCTCCGCCACATCAAATTCCCGATCCACGAGCCGGTGCTCCGAGCCCCCCAAATCAGAAACCCTAACGCGCCTTCGAGTTTGTTCCGACACTTTCGAGACGGCGGAGTCCAAATCCTTGCGGAGGAGCGTTCCTCCCATGATGATTCCCAAATCCAAAACCCTAAGCGCCTCCCTGAACTCGCCGTTGCCGTAGTGGTGTCCCGCCACGTGGAGGCACGCCATGGAGTACGCGTCGCGCCACACCGGCAGCACCGAGTGCCACGGCCCGGAGTGAAGCTGCTCCCACGCCATCTCACGCGCCGCCTCCGCCGCGCGAATGTCGCCGCCGGACGCCAGCGCCGCCATGCTCACGTAAGCGTACCCGCCGTGCTCGGAAATCGTGTGGAGAAGCGCCGCGAACTCCCGGTCCAGCGTCGGCGTATCGAAGTGGAGAGCTGGAGCGCCGTCGCCAGATGCGGTGGTTTTGGACATTGCTGCGGCGGCGCAGGGAGAGAACTCCGGCGACTGAACTCAAAAAGTGAAAGTATAAAAAAAAAGTGTTTGATATTTGAAACAGTCTCACTGGCGATAGATATTTCTAAGTATCTTAGCTTAGGGCCCAAAGGTATGTAATGATTGGTAATCCATCATTATTTATTTCACAATAAGATATTTTTCTCTTTCCTTTCCAAACCCTATATTCAGATATTTTTGTCTTTCTTTTATGATATTTTTTGTCCACATTCTTCCATCCTTTTGATTTTATTCCACCATAGCCTCCTATCATGCCACGTTTCTCAGCAAAAAGCTAGAAACTAAGCTTTTTCATTGAAGGAAGCCACGTTTATCGCCTAAACATCAGAGAAATTTGGAATTTTTGCATTTTAATTCTTAGGTGCCATACTTTCATTTATCATTATCTGCAAATAATTCTTCAATTAAAAAGAGTCTAGGACTCTCTTTTTTTCACTTCAGAAGTAGCGTTTTTGTGTTTTACCAATTTGCTGCACTAATGGCTGAACTTGAACTTGAAAACAGTAAGCAGAAAAAAGAAATGGTTCCACAACTCTGAAAATTGTACCACCAATTTGCAATGCAGATTGCTCTGTAAAGGCAACAAATGGTTCCACTTTCTAGTCCAAGTTGTTTTGTCTTCTTGGAATGAATGGTGTAAAAAGTAATGCAAACACCATACTGTTTCTTTCACCTCATAAACGATTAACAGAATGGAATGCAAAAAGATTGACAAATATCGATCCAATTAAGTAAGTATTTAAGCGTTTCTGATTATGTACAAAAATAAGCACATTGGAGAAGATATGGCTCGTACATCAAAACCATAAGCACTGAATTATATTCATGATATGACATTGAACTATTAATGGAAATATATATTTTTGTCGCAGTACATTGTAATGCAGATAAAAATAGTGGAATCAGCATGAACCTAACATGTATTAAAATATATATTGGAGAGTTTTTCAAGGAAGGAAAATCAATGGCCTATAGGGTGGTTGTTGTGATGAAGAGGGTCAGGTCCCGTTGGAACTTCTCTAGCTGAGTCTTCAACCATGCGAGTAGAAGCAGCTTCATTCCCAAATCTTGCATCCTAAAAGTAAAATCCCATGTTACCAACATAAAATAAAACAAAGATCAAAATAAGTTGCAACCATTTTGTTTTTGCATAATATCGCATACCTCTGTGTTTGTTTGAGTGGACTCGCTTCCTACAATGTTTGTTTGAGACATAACAGAGACAAAAACAACCTGAAGGAAATGAAGAGTGGTTTTCTTGAACTCACTTGAAGTAGAGGATTGAACAAATGGTAGTGAAACAAGGAAGATGAAGAAAACAAGGTTTAGAGGTTTCTTGGTGGCCATTGTATTGGAGGAGTAGAGATGTAAGCCTAAAGAAGAGAGGAATGGCATATTGAAGAACCCTTGATTTTTGTTGTATTTTTTTTCGTCACTCTCTCTCTCTGTATTGAAGATTGCTTTTTGCCTTGGTTTCTGGCCAAAATGAGGAAGCTTTTGGAAAACCCGTTGAAGGAGATTGATGGGTGAGAGTGTGTGCTTGAAATAAATAATTTGACAATATGAACCTCTTGGTTGGTAGTGTGTGAGAAGAGAAGGAAGAACAGTGAATAGTAAAGAAGAGAGAAAGAGAAAAAGACAAGGAGAGGGGCAAATTGGGGATGGAGAGACAGTGACAGTGTGACGCGCACACTATTCCGAGGTAACAATACGTTTGAGGGTGCGGCACGTGTCAAGGTGGACATGCTCTCGTAGGTACGTTGGCGGCGTCATTGTCGGGACACGTGGGTCTTAATTATTGGTGGGAAGCAGAATAAAATCGCATAAAGAAAAGATAGTCTCAGCTGGGCCCCTCCAATGATTTTGGGTGGGGGCAGTTCATGACCCTGCTGCCATGCCATGCTTCTCTTTTCTTTTCAAGGATGCATTTTTAATTTAGGTCTCTTGATTATGAATCAGATTTTAAGATCGTAAACTCGGACAGTATTTTTTTCTTAAAATAATGTGTTGGTGGCGGATATTTATATTGGATATCGAATACTTGTATGTATTCGTAAAGTATAAAATTTAAAAAATATTTGTTGAATTTCTAATAATTTTAGTACGATTATAACATAATTTTAAAAATAAAAAATATATTAATTTTTTAAAAATTTAAATTTATTGTATAAATTTTATTATGATTATAGAAATAAGAAACAAATCATTTTGAATCAGTCATAAAAAATATTTTTCTCTCCGAAAATAATCTGAAATATACTTTTGCACATAAATTCATGTTTTCGTGTCTTATATTTTAAATATTATATATGTATCTTCATATCCGTATCATATCACTGTTCGTATTAGTATGTGTATTACATAAGCGATATATATCTGAAATGCACACTCATAATTCTCCAGGTCCAAACGGTGTAATTTGACTTTTTTTCAACATATTTTTTTTTTTTATCTTTATATGGTAAAGACATTAGGCAAACTTGTACAAAATTGGTTGAAAAAATGTAACAATATTATGTCGTAGAAACTAATATAGTTTCTGTTATTATTGAGGATTTGTTCAAACGTGCATGTTTGATCTGTAAGAGTAAATTGATTTTTTTTTTTAAGTTATAGAGTTTTATGGTAGAATAATGATTCATTTAAAAAAGATTTTTCAATGTTTAAATTGATAAGAGTTTTAGAATAAGTAAGTAAAAGTAAATGAAAAGTATTGAATGTCAAAAATACTCACTGTAATGAGTATTTATAAAATTTTAGAACTGTAAAATATTTTCATAACTGCTTCAATTATTGAATATTAAGTCAATTTTCATGTAATAATACTACAAGAAAAATAATTAAATAAAAATTAATTTTAAATATTAAAATAAAAATTAATTTTAAATAATTAAATAAAAATTAATTTTTATAATTAATAAAAATTTATAAAATAATTTTTAAATTGATATCTAAGCATTAGTTACCAAAATTTTAGGTACTTACTACTTTATATTCTAAATTAGTCTATATTAATAATTTAGAGACTAATTTAAAATCTAAAATATTAGTTTATAAAATTTAGGTAATTAATTTAGACACAAATTTAAAAATTATTTTATAAATTTTTATTAATAATAAAAATAATTTAGATATGAATAATTTTTTTAGTTAATATAATAATTAATTAATTTTTGTTTTTAAATTTTATTTAACTGTTCTATATTTCCTAGTAATGGATAGTAAACAAGACTCAAACTCTATAAAATTTTGAATTTTAACTTTATTTATATATAGTTAGAGCTTAAAAAATAAATCGTATTTTCACATATTTCAAAAGTAGATCTTAACTGGAGGTGTTTTGAATTTTTTTTTCAAATGTCAGCTAGAGGAATTGTTTGAGTCGATTGAAAAGTTGAAAAAAAAAACAATAAAAATATCGTTAAAATAACTTTAATTAATATCAATATAAAGAATTGTGAGACGTCAATCAACAACTTTTTTGTCAATGTTAATTAGTTAAAAAAAACTTGACAAATTCGATTGAAAAATAACATAAAAAAAAATTGACTATAAAATTTCATTAAATTGATATTTTTAAATTATTAACAATGATTTGATATATTTGAATGTTTTATAAATTATGAAAATTTCTATATCCAAACATAAAGTAATTTTTTATGGTAGTGTAAGGTTATAAGTCTGACTCGATGGTTGGTCATTTATAAGTCGTTTCCCTATGTGTATCTAACTTTATGAGAGAACACAAATAAATGAATCTCAATCAATTAGTCTTAATAATTAAGACAAAATCATGACTAAATTCCGTCCATAGTCTAAATATACCAGTTCTACAAAAAGGATCATCTAATATATAACATAGGGAGTACTCTCAACTCATATTTTATACTATACTCATTATATTTTATGCTCTTACTGACTTGAGCGTCGAAGTGTCATCGCAAGAGAAACTCTCTCGTTTTCAAAGGGTTAAATCACTAGAGCTTGAAAAGAGACAATTAGGAAGTCATCCAAATTCTAACCGACCTGAAGCTGGCAAGAACAGGTAGATTGCGTCCAAGTTAAACCAGTCATATGAATTAAATGGTCTCAGAGTAACAACCCAACGAATTGAACAACTACGTTAAAGAATAATGGAGAGAAAGAATCCAACTACGAGAAAAAAAAGTTAATGATGATTCTTTAACTTTAACTTGATAATCTACGGTTGAGAGTTTATTTATTTTCCTTTATATATTTACTTATCTAAATCTCTTTGTTAGGAGTTGGGATTCCTCTATTATGTTGATTAAGTTATCTAATTACCTTGGTCCTTTTGCCAAGAATGAAGATTTGGATTGTGCTTGGTTGGATTATTTACATATCTAACTCGAGCTTTTTCTTTGAATGTAATTTGGAAACTATGTTTAACTAGGTTATTTATACAACTAGTATACACAAATAAATCAATATTATAAAAAGGGAACAAATCAAGTAATAAACACACAAAAATGAGGCAAAATGAAATATTCATTTCCTTTTCTCTAATTATGCAATACAGTTCCTACCCTGCTAATAATATACATGGTTTATTGGCCTTAAAAAAAGACACTTTATTAAATGTTCTAAATTAAAGCTCTCACGTGCTCTGTACTTTTTATCCATGATGCTATTGGATCTTATTTAATTATTATTTTTATAAAAAATTCGTATGAACATGTAATATTTTAAAATTTGAAATTCTCTACAAAATAATACCAATATAAATGACCTAACAGATATCGATATTCTCATAGAAACATAATATTTAAAAATTATTTAGCAAATATATTGGATTCATCATGTTTAAAACATTACATTGCTATTTAAAGATAGTATATTATATATTTGGAAACTACATTTTCAAAAAGATAAGATACTTGAATATTTATTTTTAATATTTTCAAGGTATGCAGTGAGAAATAGAGGTGAAATTCAAGTAGAATTTCACTGTATGATCTATGCATATTATTTAATGAAACAGTGCTTTTGTGATTGCAGAAATGACAAGGCAGCATATGAGTACAAGGATTTTTCATCTTGATCTAATGATTTCTTGTTTCATGGCAAGTGACAGAGAACTAAGATTGCTCCCATTCTCTAGTTGCACACCTGGCATGGCCACAGCTCTACTCCCTACAAACCCATCTTCTCCTATTTTGATCTCTCCAAATTTCACCATTCCTCCTTCACCTTCATATACATGTCCAAAGAGCAAGGCTTCTCTTCCTACACAACCCCCTCTCTCAATCTTCACCATTTCTGGGTTCAATAAGGCTCCCATGCTATCTACGTAAACTGCATGTTCCATATCCACATCTGCACCCATCAACTTCATCCACAAGACAAACCAAAATGATCCACTTGTCATGTCCATAAAATAGTCTCCAACTAAGGTTCTAATGGCCTGCCATGTGCTGTCCAATGTGATCCTTTGACTCCATATTGGTACTGTTTCACCTGCTTTCTTCCTTCCCACAAGAATCCATTTGGCTATCACACACGCCAATGATGCTAAGGCTCCTGAGTGAACCCAAAACAAGGGAAGCAACCAATATATTTGAACCTTCTTGGCACTCTTTAGGTAAACAATACAGTTCAAGGGAGCAAAGACTGATAAACCCAACACTATATGAGGTAACACTGTTTGTAGCAGTGGCTGAGTGAAGAGTGCTGAGAAGGTCTGAAACCATGTTCTGTTCAGGGTCAATTTCTGTGAGTCATTTTTGTGGAGTTCTGCATCCAAATCACCAACTCTTTTCTTGCTTATCTTGTCCATATCTTGTATCCATTCATCACGAGCATTCCTTATGACAGCTTGGGACTTTGATCCAATGTAGACACCACCCTCTTGGAGTGTGGAATTCATTGGAGCAACTGAAAGTGCACCAAGTATGACATTCTTTTGGACTAGAGAACCAGGGAGGACTACACTTTGACTCCCAATAACCGAATTGTCCTGAACCTCAATTTTTCCACTAACAAATCCACTTGAAGAATGAAAACCTGTAATTATCCGGCTAAAATCTCCAAGATGGACACCAGAACCAATTGACATTAACTCTGGGTATGAAACTGAGTTGATGGCTCTAACGGAACAATGCTTACCAATTTTGGCACCCAAAAGGCGTAGATATATGCAGAAGGCTTCTGTTCCTGAGAGAAGCTTTGCACATCTAAGGTGGCAGGAAGTTGTCACTTGACATCGAAGCCAGGTTTTAAAATGTGTTTGGTTTTGACTAGTTTTGAGGAGACGAGTAAAAGCAGTGGTGAGAATGATGAGTATGAAACCATGAAGCAAATAGGCACTGGTAAATGAAATGGCAAAGGTGATTGGGTTTGATGAAACTTCAGAAAACATGGTAGCATATGCAACGAGTGTAAACGGGATCCAATGGAAGGCCCCACCTATGCAAACAAATGAAAAGTGTTGGGGTGACAGAGATTGGTTGGAGAACCTAATATATAAGAAGTAGGAAATGACCGCAGCAAGGGAGCTGAGAAAGTCAACAAGATAGATTCCCATAAAGTGGTAGATAATATCATATTCAGTTTTGTTGGTATTAACAGGCAGCTCTGTTTTCTGAAATAAATGAAAACAAAGGTATCAGTTAACTGTTCTAAGTTGTAAAATTAACATTTTCTAACCTAAAAATATATGTTCAGAATATATAAAATATTTTTATAAGCGTTTCTTACTTGTAAATAGCATACCTTAATGTCATTATTAAGCTTTGCAGGTTTGAGCACATGTTGGTCTTGTCCAACCTTTTGCAAGGCCTGTATCTCAGCACCTTCTTCAATAACACTTCCCTTTTGGATAACAGCATAAGGTCCAATGGAAGAACATTTGCCAATCCTAATAGGATTGAAACATAAAATTCCATTCTTTACCTCGTGGCTTTGAACCAAAACACCTTCAGCAATGATAACTTGATCTCCAATTGACACCAAAGATGGGTCAGTGATGTCAACCGTATCAAGTAAAACTGAGGATCCGATCCTTGCGCCCAGCATCTCAAACCAGCATTTAAGAAACACTGTTCCTCTGAGGTGTACCGCCAGAACTCTGGAAGAAATTTCTTGGGCCTTATATAGTGTCCACCACTTGACAAAATCCATTGAATAGATGGAAATTTCAGAGGTAAGGGCATAGTTCGGCCCCAAGAAAGAGCTTCCAAATAATGATATGCAAATGCAAGTAGAAGCCATGCAAAGAATCCAAGCAACAGGTGCAAAAGTCAGGGAAATGAAGTAATGTAACCAGGGAAATGCTTCTATCCATTTACTGGCACTTAGGATGAAATTTAGATAAGTAGTGACGGATAGATATGCAGGAGACACCAGAATGATAGAAATATAAATAAGTGATAGGAGTTGAAGTACACGGATACCAAATTGGCAAGACTTGGATACCTCCGCAATCAATTCAGTGGAACCAGTCTGAGCTTCTGGAACATTGGATGAATTGCTTGTAAGTTGAGGCTGAGACTTTGATAGAAGATCTTCACAGAAGTTAGCCAATTCTAGAATGCAGGATGCAGTGAAAACATCTATGGCTGAAATTGGAGTTGCTAAGAAATCTGAGAGTTTTTGAGTTGCTTTAACCACACCAATTGAGTCAATTCCATATGATGTCAAGTTGTCTGTGACTGAGATGTTGTTGACTGAGATTCCAGTCTGCTCAGATATTAGCCCTTTCAAGAACTCTACAATTTCATTCTTACTTATCCTTTTCCTGGATGCAAGTGGCCCTGGTGTTTTTTCTTCTCTCAACATTCCTGTAGTAAACGGACTTAACAATGACTTCTTTCTCAAAACAGGTGTTGGACCTATTGGTATCAAGCTCAGTGTTTCATCACTGAACTGTTTGACACATTCAAACCTCTTGATTTTTCCTGACGTAGTTTTGCAGATGGTTCTGGGCTTGATCAACTTGATGGAAGCAACATTGACTCCATGTTCTTCCACCACACGAGTCTTAATTTTCTCAATCACATCTTTGGTGACTGGCTTACCATCCCTTACTTCTGCAATCACGACCAAGCCTACCTGATCAGAGCCATCTGGGATGGAAATCCCCTTCGCTGATAAAATTTCCTCAGGAACTCCAATGACAGCACAGCAACCAGGACGAAGAATGTCAGATGAAGTCTCAACTGTCTTCTCAACATCCGCTGAGTAAATATTTCTTCCAGCAACAATGATAAGATCTTTGATTCTTCCAGTGATGAATAGATTCTGATCAATTATTCGTCCCAAGTCTCCAGTTCTTGTGTAGCTACGTCCAGGAAGGTTACGAAGTTCATTCCTGAAAGTTTTTCGACTCAATTCTTCCCTTCCCCAGTATCCTATTCCTGCACTAGGACTACTAATCCAGATTTCTCCCTCCTTTCCATCTTCATGAAGCTCTTCAAAAGTTTCTGGATGAACTATTCTAATGTCAATATCTGCATCGTCGTGATTAACATAACCACAACAAACTCTTCCCTGCGAATCAACAATGATTGGCTTACCTTCTCCAAATGCACAACAGGCAAACACACAATTTTCTGCTAAGCCATATCCAGGCGCCATCACCTTTTCAGATAATCCAAATGGACTGGTTAGCTCAATAAATCTTTTCAGGGTCTTCTGTCTGACTGGTTCAGCAGCAACCATAAGAAAAGTCAAGGACGAAAGGTCTAAATTATGAAGCTTATTCTTGTCAGACTCCAATCTTCGAATCACTAACTCAAAGGCAAAGTTGGGGCCAGCACTATGAGTTGCTTGGTACTTGCTAATAACTTCAAGCCACAAGAGTGGTTTCTTGATAAATGTCATTGGCGAAAATAATACTGCAGATCCACCACTAACAAGAGATGTAAAAAGTCCCCCAATCAGTCCCATGTCATGATACTGAGGAAGCCAGCTTACTAGCATTGTCCTTGAGGTGCTCTTGTATCTTCTTCGCATCAACTTTACGTTGTGAATTATCCCACCATGAGTGATCATGACTCCTTTAGGATCACTAGTTGAACCTGAGGTAAATTGCAAGAAACATATATCACCTGGCTCAGGTTCACATTGTTCATCAAGATGATCCAAAACCATACTTTTGGACTTCTTGACCCATGTATCAGTGTGCAACCATGGAAGATTCGGCCACCGAGCCAAGGATTTCTCAGTTTTTCCAATGAATGAGATTAAATTTTTGAACGAACCTGCACGAACTGCTGAGTGATAAGCTACTGTTGATAAAATTGCCACAATGCTACATGACTTGGCAATATTTTCAATTTGCTTTAGTGCTTGTCCATTTCTTTGCATGGGATCTGGAGGAAGAATTGGGACTGGTATGACTTTAGCTCTTAGGCATCCAAAGAAGGCATCAATAAAATCCAAACCGGGGACATAGACCAGGAGAACCTTGTCACCTGGCTTCAAAACCGGCTTTTGGCTTGTTACAAGCTTATGAGTAATGCAAGAAGAATTAAAATATAGTTCTCTGTAGGTCCTGCGGCATACTGGAGTCCCTTCTTCATTAATCCAAGAATAGAGAATCCTGTTTTGAGTGATTGGATGAGTTCCCCAGTGCTTCAAGTAGCTATTCAAAGTAGGCAAATTAGGAAATTGCACTTCTGCCAATTCACCTAATTCTTTAGGATTCTTTTTCTGGCACTCGGTTTGCAAGGGAAACAACATCTGCATAAAGCATACTTTTATAAAGAGCAGGTCTATTTGGAAAACATGATCATCTAAATTCAATAAAATCTAGAGTTTTCAAATCATTGATTTGTCAAAATACATATAAATGACAAATTACCTGAGTATAAGGAAATGTTGGCAAATCATTGCTATGTGCAAAGTTCTTGCAGATGAGAGCCATGGCATAAGATGAATTTCTCTCTGTAAGCTCAAACGCCATAAGTCCGCCCACATAGTAAGTATTTCTTGAACCTTGAAGCTTTGATTCCAACTTTTCATAAAACCCATCTTTCATATCTGTATTGAAGCTTCAGAATTTAGAGCTCTTTCATGGCAAAAAGTATTGGACTCTCAAAAAACAAATCAATTAGACAAATACCTTGGCTACTAACATGAGGAAAGTACATAAAGCGGCGTTGAAGAACGACTTTCTCAACTTCTCCCCCCATGGCTTCTATTGTCTTGATCGCAAGCTCCATGACTGCTGGTCCCTTAATATCAACAGAGTTTCCATAGGACCAGAATAAGAATATATTAGTGCCAGCATAAAATTTTTGCATTGCAACTGGATGTCCTATTGTGCTGGGGTCTTCCATATATTCACTAAAATAATAAAATCCAACAGGCAAATGTTCCAGCCCGTTAATCTTTAAAACAGTGGTGTAGTAGTCATTTGTCTCTACTTTGCTAAACAATTCCTTTTCAAGGTCTCTTGCATCCATTACTTCTGTTTCACAATCTGCCATAGACTTGTTTAATCAGGTTTGAAGCTGGAAACAATAACACTACCTTACATAAATAAGGAGCAGTGAGAATTTTACCTACCTATGCAAGTTGAAGGAAATGATCGGTAAGTTCTTCCATATTTTAATGGAAATGAGCCCGAGATTATTATCTTATCAAATTCCAGAGTTTCAACTTGATTTAAGCTCTTGGTCTTAACAGTGACACCATCAGAGTTCCTCCTGATTGCCAATACTTCAGTTTGACAGCAAAGTTTTAAGGGAAGCGATTCAGCAATCTTCTGCCAAAGACTAGTATATCCATTTTTGAATCGTCGAATTTTTCCAGCCATGGACGTTCTAGTAAATTCATGAAGGTAGGCATAAGGCATGTCTTGAATAAATCCATATCCTGAAGCCGTGTAACCATAAGCTACAGATTTAGGAACAGATTTGAGTCCATGATGCTCAAGAAATTCTGGAGTTAAGTCTGAAGTAATGTCACTGACAGCATGGACCCCAATACGATTACAATTCTTCACCTTTTCCTGCCAACACCACGAGGTCAATTGACCGCATTCAAATTTCAAGTCATAGAGCTATGGAAAAACAACCATTAGGTGTCTATAAAAGACTGAAAGTAGAGAGCAAAAACTAACTTGGATTTTCAATGTGAGTGACATAACTGATACATAATCATCAGCAACTTTAATATCTTGATATTCTCCAGTGGAATGATCAATGACAGCAAGCTTGTGTGAGTCCAATTCTTCTAGTTCAGAGGCTGTCTCTCTTGCCAAGTGAAAAATGACTGGAGCACTGTTTGCTGCAAGAACTTGCCCACCCAGATCATAAACTTTTCCTGCATAGACATTTACTAGTGGTCAAAACCTATTGTCACTTTAATTAGTCAATACATAAGAGAGTGTAATCAAGATATACCTTCAATTTCTACTGATTCACACATGCCACCAACCGTATGATGTTTCTCCAAGACTGTGATGTTCTTATAACCAAGCCTGGCTAGCGCATAAGCTGCTGATAAGCCACTTGGACCAGCACCGACTATTCCAATTCTGGTGTTTTCTGGCAGGGAAGGGTGTAATTTGGAGAACTGGTCCTCTATTGATCTCTCTAGATCCATCTAGTATGAATTTGAAACCAGAAATCTGTAAAACCTGTTGAGACCAAAGGGACAAACTCAGTCCAACTACTATAAAAACTTCAGTAGTATTATACATACATCGTCCAATTCCAACCTTTGAGAGCAAGGTCCAACCCAACTAATGCAGAAAGATAAATTTCATAAGCCAATGCTTGGAGGCTTTCTCGCTCGAAACACAGAATAATTAGTAGTTAGGACTCAGCACACAGATAAATATACTGATTTAACATGAAGTTCGTTGTTGTGATATCATAAGTAGCACAGAGACGTGGTTCAGATATATCCTCCCCATAATGCATGCTATATAACTAATATATTCAGTATAGTCTTTCAGCATTGGGCCTACTGCAGTGTGGTAGAATTCAAAGTAGTCTGTTAGAGAACAATTCAATTTTCTAGAGGTCAAATCTTTAGGATGTTTTAGATAATATTTTTTAGTCAAATTTAAAATTGAAAATGTTCGTCTCAGCATAGTCTTTCAGAGTTTAGACTAGTCTGGTTCAAAAATCTGAATGACTAAGAAACAGCAAATGAAGAGAAGTTTCCACAAGGAACTTAAGAAATAGTGCACACCAAAATAAGAAAACAAATACTCTTTTCCGAAGCAGGTGTTTCACACATTATGGTGTGTTGGCAGCTAAATTCAGAAAAGACAAATTGTTGGCAGTCTTTTTCATTGATCATTTGGCAACAGAAAATATAGAAACATTTCACAATTAACTTTACCTCAGAGGTGAGAAGTATGCAGTCCAACGTCAATCTTCTAAAGGGCTTCTTGGAGATTGTATGTAGCACTTGCTGTAAGTACACTTCATTGTGAGCACAAATCGCAAACTAAGACAACACGTGCAAGAATCAAACACATTAATGGGTGCAAGACTTTCAGAACCAGTCTTGTCCACTGCAAACACTTTAGCAATGTGCTGACAGAATCATTCACGGCCATTATAAAAGAAACTAGTCACGTACCTTAAGTAACCATGCAACACGTTTGGTCGTTAACTGTACCAAGTGGATGCCAAATGGCAACAAAAGAAGCTTAAGAGTGTGTGTGAGAGAAGGGTACGTAGCTCCAGTTCCACACACTCAACTGAAGTTGAAGCTGCCGAAATCATTGCAATTTATAAGTGCTATTCATAAGAGCTCAAAAAATAGAGACAAGTAGATTATGATGACAACGATTTCGATAAGTCCCAGAATGCCATCACCGTCTATGAAGGATAATTCAACATAGGATCAGGAGATATTCCAACTTGATTCTTCAAGTGTCATGTTAATTACAGCAACACTTACGAGAATCCATCTGCATGCCAACAATTACAAATTACAATATGATCTTACGCGTCCATGCTCGAGAAATATCAGTATTTTTTATATATTAGCAATAACAGAATGTTACAGTCCTCTATCTCATTATTTACGTATTATAATGAATATTAGAGAGATAATATGATGTGTTGAGAAAGAGACAGACGATAAATTACATTCAGTAGTGTTAGTAATCACATTTACATATATAAATATATATATATATATATATATATATATATATATATATATATATATATGTGTGTGTGATGTGTATATTTTTTTTAAAATATATATTTTTCTGTATATTTATTTTTGTGTATAA
>Ga0123342_1000927_pt1 | contig 48799 bp, 34 predicted proteins | sample Turbeawhitnodule_FD_89960 | JGI IMG/M metagenome (GOLD analysis project Ga0123342, IMG submission 89960) | Root nodule microbial communities of legume samples collected from Mexico - Turtle bean Mexico white nodule | ecosystem: Host-associated > Plants > Roots > Nodule | place: Mexico: Nepantla...
CTTTCTAGCTCTTTTCACCTCATTTGTTCCTTCATGAGTGACTTCCAAAGTATCCCACATTTCTTTTGATGATTTGCATTGTGAGACCCTGAAAAACTCATCAGAATTTAAAGCAGAGGTTATGATATTTTTGGCAATGCAATCGAATTTGGCCTTTCTACTTTCTGCATCAGTGCATTGAGACCATGGCTTCTCAATGACAGAACCATCTTTTTCAAACGTTGGGATAAAAGGGTCATTTTCAATTGCATCCCAAATTCCTTTGTCAAGAGATTCCATAAATATTTTCATTCTAACTTTCCAAAACTGATAATTCAAACCACAAAACAAGGGTGGTCTGTTTATTGAGGCACCTTCCCCAAACGGTAGTCTATCAGTCATTTTGATTCAAGTAAACACACTCATCGATTATACCGGTCGACATTAAACACTTAACAAAATAGTTTTCATTTGAAGTTATATCGAGCAGTTAGCCATTAACGTTTCATTTTAACTTGTGTATTACGAAGAAAAAACATGAAGAAGTCTATTCATTAATAAGGAAAGAAGGTGGAGGCCACACCCCAGCCTCAGAGGATAAGAGGAAAGGCTACATTCTAGCAATAGGAAACAAAAAGCTAAAGCCTAAAACCTAATGCTTTTCGTCTTCAGCATCCTCGGCAGGAGCATGTTAGGTAGTGTTCCTCAAGGCTTGCATCTCACCACAAGGCACCGTCCAGCCTTTGAAGATGTCCATATTGGCGTCGAAGTCACCGAACAGTGACGACTTATTGTAAAGCAGGTGAGCCTAGAAGACGGCCTGATCGAAGCTCTGGCCCAGCATCACCAATGTGTTGTCGATGGTCTTGTCTAGTTCAGCCTCAACCGCAGGCTTCTGTCCCGCAGCTCTGAGCTCTCTACTCGCAGCACCGAGATCTCATTCTCGGCCTCCTCCAAGGCCTTCTTCAGCTCAGCCACCCGCTCCCTCTCCCGACTCTAAGTTATTTCCAAGTCGACAGCCACTCGGACCATCTTCCCCTCGTAAATCGAGTTCGCCTCCAAGGATTACTTTAGAGAGCTCGAGGCCTCAACCACCTCATGCTTGAGGCGAGAGATTTCCTCGACCTTTCGGCCTCGGGCGTCAGCACCCAATTGGGTCTTAACGAGACACCGTCAAACCATCTCAATGTTGCCCTGGAACAGGTCCTCCTCGGGAAAAACACTAAGTAACTCTTAAGTAGCGGGGGACAAATCGATTTGGACTTCCTTTGAAAATTTTAAGTCACTCGTTAAAAGAGATAGGGGGACTTCGAAGCCTTGGAGGCGGACGAATGGGCAACATCATCGATCGACGAAAGAGAGTCTAGGTTGATCGGAGAGGGACGAGGAGGAGGGATCGGCATGGTGCCCGGAGAATGCGTGGTGGTGGCTATGTTGCTCGCCTCCCTCGCCCTTTTCTTACCTTTACTGGAAGGAGCACAGGGACAGGAACAGGGCCCCTTTCAAGAGCCCTTGCCCGGAAGGAATTCACCAAATCGTCCGCCTGAGGGACTTCTCTATACATTGTTTCTACATAAAAAAAACATTAGTTAAAGACTAAATAATTGATCGAGACGAAAGACAATGCAAACACCTAGAAGACTATCCATCGATAAGACGATTTGTACACGGTTAATAACCTCTGTGTAGGGAGCCTCTGGGGAGCTTATCAAAAAGAGAATATATCTCTTGTTCCTCGACATTCGGAGCCGAATGAGTCCACTTTTTAAACTTGGTAGGATTCCTAGTCCAAAACATAGAAAATCTGGGTTGATTGGCTTCATAAAAAAGAACCTCATCCCCTTGGGCTCAATGTAAACTTTGAAGAATTTACCTTTGAAATTCTTTATAAGAGGTAGTGAAGGGGTTAAAAAGAGTATTACCCGGCCGACTGATGAGGGAATGTCAGATAACAGGTTCGGTTGGATGAGAGGTGTAATAACTAAGAAAAGTAGAGGGGATTGAAGACAGACGAGATGCATCATATATTAGACGGAAGGTTTGAAGAGAAATCCAAGTATTTGGATGAAGCTGAGAGGGGGCCACATTGAGCGTCTGAATGACGCCGCCCATCGAAAAATCATCAAAAGGAAGGACAACATGTAAGTCGGAAAAGAACAAGAATACAAGAAGAAAAAGGGTCCCTTTGAGGAAGATCGATCCATGCATATGGTATCGATTGGTTGGCAATGCTCAACCCCCAACATATGTTCGTTGGCATCCGACTTCAATATCGCGGGTACTTCCTCAAGAAAGAGGAGATGGAAGCCTTGTTCAAGAAAGAAGAGGTAAATCCAATTACTTTAGGGTCCACCCAGTCAAGCCCTATGAGGGGGGATGACTGCTCAGGGGAATCCGATCATTCGACAACACCTTCCGGATCATCTTCTTCGGACAACGTCCTCCAAAGGGGGCAATATCTTATATGCCTCGACCAATAAGGGATCGGTTGTGGAGGAACATGGAAAAGAAGAGAACAAAGAGGAAGAAAAAGAAGAGAACAAGGAGGAAGACATAACTAAACTTTCTGAGTGTACGATAAGGAACGCGCCAGAACAATTGAAAGGTTCAAAAGTCTGAGCAAATAGAAGTAGTAAACCGACATTGTAGGAGACCACTACTTATAGAATTGAAGAGACCCAGGAGACGAAACGTCATATCCATCTCAACTGTTAGATCTTCTTTGATCCAACGCTCCTCGTCAAATGATGTAAAAAAACCCTCATTAATGCACATCACATCACGTGTCCAAGTGTCCGCCCAACGTCATGTCAGACCTCGGGAAGTCCAATTGTCACATCGGTCTCAGACAAAAATTCTTCGGATTAACCACCATTGACCCTGGAGGCAAGTGTACCGATAAGGTTTGCACGACCGACACCACGGTTTGGAACCCGGTCATTATGTCGGTTGACACTACATAATCAATTACACTTAAGTAGAATTAGTGAGACTAATCAACAATTAAAACTAGGTAATGTATTTCTAAACATGATCCAGTTTTTTAATTCGGTCCAATAAGAAAGACTCATCAAAATAATATAAATAGCACAAATTTCAAGAATCAAGTACGTCATTATATAATATTCAGAATAACGAATGTCGAATATTAAATCTGACTTGAACGGTGGAGTGTCTTTTGTCAGTATCATCAGAACCTGAACGTATCATCAGAACCTGAACTACGTGATGAGAAGTAGAGTGAACAAAGAAAATAAAAAACTTGTTTAAAAAGAAAGTGAAGTACTATATGAACCAGCAAAAGAAGTGTTGCATAGATCTCAACCCCGTTTGAAAACGTATTCTACTTAAATTGGTGTATCAATCTCAAAATGAGTGTCCCAATATATCTTACGGTGTCATTGCAATCATCTACAGCACTATCGCCTCCTGACTTAGCTGAGTCTATCTGATTCCGTGAATGGAAACCTGCATTAAAACTCGTATGACAGCACTGTAACGGGTCTTGACTAGTGAGGCTGCAACTTCCAGTTTTAGTAACACTAAGATGCAAGTTAAAATGAGAAAATTGACCAGTTCTGTATTTACAAAATTGTTCTTTAGCTTTTCTGTCCAAATAGATAAATGAAACGTTGGGTGATTAGGTGCCACTTATTTGCACCAAAGGTCAAGAGATGTGGAACCCACTTGTTCAGAAATGGAAAGTGATGCTATGTTTGTAAAAGAGGAACTTACTGCAAGCCTTATATTTTAATCCTTCATTTAACTGTTATAAGACATTATTAACGGAGTTATGTAATTCAAAAATGAGTTAATTAATTTGTACAGATATTTTAAAAATGATACTAACTTATTTTATTCTTAATAGAAAATATTTAATCTTTGTTCACAGATACCAAAAATATTTAATAAAAATAAATAAGTGAAAAATTATTATCAAAAACAAAATACCTTGTATAAAAAGACCATATACAACTTCTAAAAAAATGTCTTATAATAAAAACGAGAGAATAGTATATACATAAAATAAACAAACTCAGCTTAAAAATCAACATAAATGCGACAAATATCATCATATGTGGCGACGCTAATGACCAATTGTGAGAAAATATTATTCCAAAATTAATAGGATTTTTGTAGGGCTATGTTCCTTAAAGGTAGGTATGAGCGACTCAAGTTTGTCGTATTGAAGAAATGATAGCATGTCTATGACACTCACCCCAATCACTGCTCTGAATCGCCAGATTAAAAAGTGATCTAGTTAGTACTGATAAAAAAATAGTGAACATTTTATAAGTAATTATGATTGATTTGAAAAATTAAAAAGTAGATAATAATTTGATTATTTATTTAATTATCATAATGTTGATAAGAACATAGTCATTATATCTTTAATATGCATGATAAATTGATATGTTTTTTTATATTAATGGTGTAGGTCTTTAATATAAAAGATAAATTATACAGATTCATTGATTATATGCGTCATATATAAACAACTATAAAAGTTAAACATGTGCTAATTAAAGATTAATACTTAAGGACAATTTGAACTTTTAAACAATATTTATCTCACTTTTCTCTCTATTGGAGAAAGAAAGATACTTGTTTATATATATTTTTCTTCTAATTTAAAGTGTTTTTATTATTTTTCACATTTAAGTCTTCCTTCTTCCTTTCATATAATGAGCACATATGTTAAAACTAAAGATGGCAATAAAAGTAGGACGAATGTAGGTTAGACTATATCAGTTCATTCTTTTGAATTAAAAATTTGTATTAATTATTGTTGTCATCTTTATCTAGTATAAACTTTTTATTCCATATTAATTTTTTTTACAAAATAAAAATAACATGAAAGAAAAGATATTATCAAACATTTAATATTAAAAGGATATTCTCTTTTCTTAATATCAAATTTCAAAAAATAAATTATAATTGTATTAATCTTAAAATAGAGGATTAAATAAAAATTATATAAATATTAAGTAATTATAAAAATATTACAAAGATATTAACGAATACGTACATACTTATTTTTGTCCTTCTTAGATCTTTCAAAGTATTTGAGAGATACAACATCCGATATCATAATGTAACGTCCTTATTTTATTCATATTTAATAACATACATAGTATGCATGAAATATCAAATTAACATATAAATATATACTACTATTGCATATTGTATCTAAAAATATATCCTTCTTCATCAGGATTTTAATATATACACAAGGATTTTAAAACAAAACATTTAAAATAAAAATAAAAATATCTCATCCTTCAGCATGCAACTTCATCTGCTCTCGTGTAAATTAACACGGTCATCACAAATTAAAGAAACAAACACAAAACAAAGCATATGATAAGCTAACAATAAAATAATATTATATAATTTCAATTTTAATTTAACAAACATAAGTCATAAGTCTCAAACAAATTTCTCAAATCATCAATTGTCTATCATAAACATCATTCACATTTCTCATGTCAGATTTCTACTGACCAACATACTGAGACACTTGATTATACTTTTAGAAGACTCATGCATTAAAATTAGCATCCAGAGACCTGCACCTGTCATACTACTCATTGTAAATTCACACAGTCATGCACATAATCATCTCAATATCTCATCATCTCATATGATAGGATAAATTCATATGATATGCTTTGATAAGTTCTTTCAAACCTCTTACTCAGTCAAATAAATCTCCTTCGACTGTCACCGACTAAATAACTTTATCTATATGATTTTATTATATTAGTCGAGTCAGGATCGTCTCATTCACATGATACTTAGGAATCAATACACCCTAATAATAATCTCAACACATTATTTCTTTTCCTGAAAATATTATGTCTTGATCACATTTTCACCTCACTGCATACTTTATTTAACACATCAATACATCATTCAATCACATTATATTTTAAACTTTTTAAACAATCCAAATATATCTTAAAATCAAATTTTAATATACTAAAAAACAAGCAATCCTACAAGAAAATTTGAGATTGGTGACCTCGTCACCCCCACATCCAGATCTTCTAGTCTAGGATTTTATTGAAAATTTAAAACTAGTTTCGTGTACCTAAACTTGAGCAAATGCTCACAAAGAGCTCCCAAACTATCCAAAAGTTCAAGGATAGCTTAACCTGCATCACATAGTCCTGATAAAAAATCTAACTATATCACTAGAACCTTGAGCTAACAGAGATTAAACTTAAAGCTAAAAGAATCACATGTAAAGCCTACACATAGAAAAACCTAACAAGGTCAGAATATGATTCAGAGAGAAAAGTAAAAAAATTGAACTTACTCTATCAAAGATTTTGACCGGGCAGTCTTGTAGTATTTACTGCCAGAAGTCTAATGGTGGACTCCAATCGTCAAACTGATGAGCGAGAGGAGAGGAGGTCAGAATCTTAGAGAGAATGGAGAGAAAAGGAAAAGATAAGTTTTTAGAGAGATGGTGGTTCTTTTAAAATGAATCCTTAATAACTGAATTTTCTATTTATAACATTTTTTATTTTAATAATAAAATATTCAGGTGTCATTTAAATTATATCACTTCTACTCTAAGATTATTTTCTAGATCCTTACATTCTTTCCAATAAGAAAAATTTTTGTCTCTGAAAATTGACTTACCAGAAAAGAGATATAGATAGGTTTGTCTCATAGTTTCTTCCAATTTCCAAGTTGAATCACCATTTATTATCCCACACCACCTTCACCATATTGATGGTCTTGCCTCTAAGTTGTTTACTTTGATAATCTTCAATTCTAACTGATTTTGCTTCAAAAGACAAGTTATCCTTGATTTGTACATTATCTAATTCCAATATGTGACTAAGGTCTGGGATATACTTCCTTAGCTAAGACACATGAAAGACATTATGCAAGTTTGCTAACTAAGGAGGTAGAGAAATCTCATAAGTCATTGAACCTATCTTCCTTAGGATAGGGTCCAACAAACTTAAGGGATAACTTCCTCGATTTGATAGCTCATCCTACACCCTTGGTTGGTGTCACTCTCATGAACACATGGTCTCCAAGTGCAAACTCCAAAGGTTTTCTCCTTTGATCTGCATATGATTTATGCCTACTATGAGTTATGAAACATGAACAAGGACACAAATATAATACAAACATGAATAAGGAAATACATATAAATTAAAAAATGTAGAACACATAATGTTCATGTACTTATAAACCTATTAAAATATATTAAACATTTTATAATCTAGCAAATTAAGAGAAAAGATTATAAAAAAATTTAACTAAAGAGAAATGTATGTAAACCAATATGTTTGATCATCCATTTAATATAAGTAAATAGGTGATTTGGTTGTGCACACTCTACTGGTGTATATGAAACAAAATGCATAAATGTGATTGGGTTGTCATGTTGGAGCTTCACAAGTTGTGAACAAACTTATATAAGAGACATGATGTCATCTCCTACCTAAAACCTTAAGATAATGAATTCTCACTCGTTCATCTGCACCCGAATGTCATTAGCGGAAACAAATACTGCTTTAATGAGTCTTCTTATTTATATTATTCAACTTTCTTATTTTTATTTAATGTGAAACTCAAACTTGTGTTTAAAATCTATAGAATCCTCATATTCAATTTAAAATATTAAGTATTAGTCATATGTCAAGTAAATACTAGAATTTCTTGTCAAAATAAAGATGAATTCAAAGAATTATCGTATAAACGAGCTTATTTATCATCCACTACAAGAAAATCATGAAATAGAAACCAATTTTTAGAGACCAGAATAATTAGTTGCAATAGTAACTAAATTAGAGAACATTTTAGAAACTAAAAAAAAATTGGTTTCTAAATTAGTTTCTATTATTGTTAAATAATTTCTAAATTGGTATCTAATTAGCAACCAAGGTTTTAGAGACCAAGTTTAGAAACTAAATAATTGGTAGTTAAAACTTTGGTTGCTAATTAGATACCAATTTAGAAACTATTTAAAATAATAGAAACTAATTTAGAAACCAATTTTTTATTTAGTTTCTAAAATGGTTTCTAATTTAGTTACTATTGAAACTAATTATTTTGATCTCTAAAAATTGATTTCTATTTCATGATTTTCTTATAGTGATCCTTAATTAAAGTAAAATTATTTAAACATATAACATTTATCAATTATTTCAAAAATGGAAATTAAAAGAAATCTAAATTTTCATTATGCAAATTTTGTTATCTAAATTATTTAAAAGAAATCTAAATTTTCATTATGCAAGAGGTTTCCATAACCTAAAGAAAGAAAAAAATCACAGTTTTTTAACAAACGATCCTTTATAAGTTGCCAATTTTCGGAATGACAATAATTATGCTATTAGAGTATTAATTTTCATATATACATTTTAAAAGTGCAATCTATTGATATATGCTCTAATTTTAAAGTCTATCACCATTTATTTATTTTGATTCAATATCTATGTTTGTTAAATGAAATATTTTTTTTTTCCTTTTAAGCATTCTTTTTTATAAAGTAATTAAACTAGAATGTCATAGCAATAGTAAAAATAAATGTAGAAGTCAAAAACATGGAAATTATTAATTAAACAAATACATGTCACTCAAACATTTTAAATATTATTGTATAACATAACAAATATAAAAGTTTTATTAAATTCGTTCGAAGTTCAACATAATAAAGTAATTAATTACTAACTAAATTTTTCTCTAGCCATCAACTCATTCCAATCCTTTATCCCACTAATCCCTGCATCAAATTTCAAGAAAAACAATCTAAACTTCAGTAATATATCTTAAATTTCAATAGGTTTTATTCAGTATAAAAGTGAAACGAATCAAATAATTTATTAATCAACTCAAAATTATAGTTTATTTTAATAATAAACTTAATTTTTTATTTTTTAAATAAAAAATAAAATCAAACTCAATTTCTTCTGCTATTAACTTTTTTTCTGATCTATTTTTTATTTAGTTGGATTTTAAACACTTAAAACTTTTTTCTTGATGATGTTGTAGCGGGAATCAACAACACCAAACATAACAGAAGAAGTGGTATTACTGCAAAAAAGAATATTAGTCTCAGAGTTGAGACAAGTAGACCTATCAAGAAAAAAATTAAAACAATTCCATAAATACTTATAATTATCTATAACTATTATATATGAAATAAATTTCTTCTTTTATAATATAAACATTTTATTTTTTAACATACCCTTTAATTTATATAAAACTGATTTATTTATTTTATTTTATCTGATTTCCTTTTAAATAATCTCTACAATTATTTTTCTTTTATTTTATTTTATAATTTTCAAGCTCTTTATTCTTTCATATTTTTATTTAATTTTCTCACTTAATTTTTTAATATTAAATTTAAATATCTTAAATAATATTTTAAATTTAAGTGAAACAACCCAAAAAGAAACAAGTTATACAAAATAAATAGTTGCTAAAAATATTAAATTTAAAAATAATGTAACTTAATGAAATACAATATTAATTTTTTACTAATTTAAATAATATTAAATCAAGCGAGATAAATTTTTGTGTGTTTGTTAGTAATAGTATCAGTTCCAACCTTAACGTGTCGGTGCTGTGAGCATGTGACAGCACAATATTTAATTTTCTAACTTTATTTTTAATAATTTTTATTATGTACATACGTTGTTAGAATAAAAGTTATCATCATGAATAAGTTATAAATAATTAATAATTAAAATATTTAACCATAAATAATAAATTCATTATTTTATAATAATATGATTTTTTAATAATTTTATAATATAAAATGTATGAAAACTAAATTCTTCTTTTAATTTTTTTTGAATTATAACTTTTAAATGATTGATATAGAATTTGAAAAATTCATTATATAATAGTTTAAGACATAATAAAGTAGCATTAGTTACTTATTTTTCTTTAAATACAAAATATTAGGTAAAAATACATTAATGAAAGTCTTTAAAATAAATAATTAGTAAAAGTAGTTGTTTATATTATTATCGATAATAAATTTATTCATTTTTATTATAAACACTTACTAGAAAAAGAAATTAGTAAGATAAAATAGATTAGGTATTTTCATAAGTTCAATTAATTTGTGTATTTTAATTTTTAGTTTAATAAACGTTTTCAAAAAGTGAGGCTATAAGTTGATTTATTTTTTTTACTTATGAGAAAACCCAATTTATTTTAATAATTTTTAATAAACACTAATAGAAATATTTTATCTAAAAATTATACTGAGAAATAATTTCTTATTAGTTGAAAAAAAACAATAACTTTATAATTGACAAAAATACAAATTTAAATGTATAAAGTTATGGAATTAAAGAATAAAATAAGGAAAAAGTTTTGTTTATACTGTGCACACATTAAATAACACTATTCAACAATCATTTTTAATAATATTGTAATATTTTAAAAATAAAAATATTTAAAATATTAATTAATTTTTTTGTTAAACATATATATTTGTAATGTTTAGTGTGTGAATCCATAAAATAATATTAAGTATCAGATCCACAAAATCATATTTTTACAATTATTTATGAAAATATTTTATTCCATTAATACGAATGAATTGAAAATAATCCAATGATGATTTGGTTTAAACTTGATAATTCAAATCACAAAAGTTTTACTAAATGGGTAGCATTTATGTACAGTTTAAATTTACTCCCATAGACAAAGAAAAAATAAATATATAATTATACTAAAATAACCTCACACTCTCAATAAATATATTAAATAATAATTTAAATAATTATAGCATTGAATAATAACCTGTTAATCTTTGTAAGGACAACTTAAAAATTAAAAATATTATATTTTAGAAGGAATTGTAAAGGCTACAAATAATATGAGACCATATAGTATAATAAAATATAAAATTAGTCATCTAAAATTAATTGTAAACTTTTTAGATTGTCTAATGAAATTTATCTTAAATTCAATCCAATACAGTCAAATCATTTTTAGTTTGTGTAACAAAGTGTGATTGAAGCATATTCTGGTCAGTTATTTTGACTTGTAAACAATCACAACATTCCTCTAAGAAGTGTTCATTTAATTTGTTTAGATCCATCTATGATTCATAAGGTTGGTACATAATTTTTTTTTACTAGGAGCAATTATCCAGGTTTTATGTGTATTATGAAAATTATGATAATCCAAATTAAATGTATTGTGTATTTCATTACATATATATAATTTATTTATAATTTCTCATTTATTTCATCGTGCAAATCCTTATATAACAACACATAACAAACCCATACCACAAATTCACATAGTAGGATAGGTTTCTTTAGTGCTCTTTTTTGTCTTCTATTAGTGATTTTATGACTTATATATAAAGGTTTTTCATCTACTTCTATCATATAAGTAATTTTATCACAATAAATTAATTATTGTTATTTTTTAATCTTTATAATTGACTAATTAACGTCATTATCGTTCAGCACACATAAGTATTTACTCTAAGTGGTAATATAATATATTCAACATTATCCTTCAATACATTGAGTTATATCATATTTTATCAAAAATCCATTGAAACAAGACTTCTAAATTTGTTAAGATCAACACGTTCTAAACTTTCATCTACCTTCAAATCTTTTATTTATTAATCACTAACAAGTAATCTACTTAAAAATTTCATTAATAATATTTTCTGAGTGATGATTCTTTGATAACAAGACAATTTTATACTTCCATTTGAGAATTGATTATATTAATTTTAAATTTAATAATTTAATTAAATAACTTAATTAATCTTTCATTATTATTTAAAGTTGTTAAATGAATGCAAGAAAAAGAACTGAAGTGTCAAAAAGTAATTTTACTCTTTTTATTAAAATAAACATACATACAAACTTTACACCTACTTTTGATTAGCTTCTTTTCACCAAAATACAAACAACCAATGAGTTTGTCTCTTATCATACATGTTTGAATTTATTTAATAAGTATAATATTTAAATTAACTTCTTCCTTTTAATCACATCCACACTGTAGTGGTCAGAGTAATTAATATTAACAACCAAATAGAGCAAAAGACAGCTTTGATTAGAATTGGAAACAGGAAAAGTGGAAAAATCCACAGCTGTATAACCAAAGCAAATCAAAATTTAGAAAAATGTAACTAAAAATATGTAAAGTTCATAATTAAACTGAGCTTCACATGTTCTTTGGACATACATGTCCATGTCTGAAATCTGCCAAGTTACTTTAACGAAGCACAGTGTGAAAAAACTTCCTCTTCCTCAGGAACTCACACCGACCCATTAGTAGCAACTCCATCTCTTACAGAACAACACATTACATTGAATTTGGAAACACGCCTTGAAACTTGTGAGCATCCCACAATTTGTTTTTCCATTTTTTTCACTCTTCAAGATTTATTTCTTTTGTTTCCTCGGAAAAATCGACTCTTGTGATTTCAAGGCACTCTTGTGGTTTGGCGTGTTGTCGTCAAAAGATAGCAACTTTTGAGGTATTGGAGGGTGGGTTTGTTGGTAGCTATTTTGGGGTGATGCCATGCCAAAGAAGGTTGTGATTTCGCCCCAATGGGTTCTATGGTCCATTCCAATGCTTCATTGGCGTGTTGGGTTGCTCACTGCTTTGGTTTTGGTTGGAATGGTTGTGATTTGGAGCATTGATGGGTGCACAATCAAGAGCATCATTCAAGTTTGGAGGTATCAACAAGACTATTTTGCTGTAAGGTTTCATACTCCTAATTTAACTCTCGTCTCTCCATACAGTCCTGTGAACTTCACTCTGTATGAAAAACCAGGCAACAAGTCCCTTCTACTTGAGAGGCATACTAGTTGGATTTCAAGTGAGTTAGAACCCAACTTTACATCAAATCTCATAGCTCGATGGTCAGCTCGTGGAGGTGTACCCTGTAAAGATTCTAAGGCTGTGGAGATTGCAGTTCCTGGGTTGGATGGTGGGGAAGTTATAGAGCTTTCTGCTGGTGATGTGCATGAATTTGGTTTTCAAGCACTGGATGATTCGGGGAATCCTCGTTGTTTAGGTGGGGACTACTTCGAGGCTGATCTTTCAGGGGAATCATGGAAATCTAGGCCTTTGGTGAAAGATTTCAGCAATGGTTCTTACTCAATTTTAGTGCAGGTTCATCCAGATTTTGATGGGGTTTACAATCTCACTATAATCCTGCTCTATAGACACTTTGAAGGTCTGAAGTTCACCCCATGGAGGTTTTCTTATGACCGAATGCTGCGAAATGTTGCAATCAGATTCTACAAAATCAGTGTTCAGCTACCAGAACTGCAGGCTTGCAAGGCTTCTGATTTTGGCAGGGATGTGTGGAGTGGAAGGTGGACAAGACATGGAAAGAATGATGACTGCGCCATAGGAAATGATGGCAGGTACAGGTGCCTTGGGTCGGATTTTCCTTGCAAAGCTCCTTGGTGTGATGGCTCCTTGGGAATTCTTGAGAGTAATGGTTGGGTGTATTCAACTCATTGCTCATTCAAGTTGTATTCTGCGGAGTCTGCTTGGAATTGCTTGAAAAACAGATGGATTTTCTTTTGGGGCGATTCAAATCATGTTGACACAATAAGGAATATGCTAAACTTTGTGTTAGACTTGCCTGAAATACCTTCTGTCCCCAGAAGATTTGACATGAACTTTTCCAACCCAAAAGATCCTTCTCAAAAAGTTAGAATTACAAGCATCTTCAATGGGCATTGGAATGAAACACAAAACTATCTGGGGTTGGATTCTCTGAGAGATGAAGGGTTTCAAAATTTGATAAAGAAATACTTCACAGAAGATACCATTCCTGACGCTGTGATCATGAACTCTGGCCTGCATGATGGCGTCCACTGGCGCAACATAAGAGCATTCTCTGTTGGAGCTGATTATGCAGCATCCTTTTGGACAGATGTTATGAAGACAGTAAAGCAAAGAGGGTTGGCGTGGCCAAGGGTGTTTTACCGGACTACGGTTGCAACTGGTGGATATGCAAGGTCACTAGCATTCAATCCTAACAAGATGGAGGCATTCAATGGTGTGTTGTTGGAGAAATTGAAGCAAGCAGGAGTTGTATCTGGTGTGATTGATAACTTTGATATGACATTTCCATGGCATTTTGATAACCGATGTAACGATGGAGTACACTATGGAAGAGCTCCAGCAAAGATGAAGTGGAGAGATGGCCAAATTGGACATCAATATTTCTTGGACCTTATGTTATCTCATGTTCTTCTCAATGCCCTATGTGCAAGATAGCATTTGAAGCAAACAAGTGTATGTACACCCTATGGATAAATGCACATCTTTTGCTTGGTTGAAAACTATTTAGGTAGTGTCCACTGTGCTTCGGGTATTGTTGTTTCTATGTACTTAGATTTGGTATTCTTTCTTGCTCATATATTTTTGTTTGTTATGTATACCTGAGATTGTTTCACTTGTAGAATAGCAGGAGAATTTAACTCCTCAAAACACATTTTACCATCGAAGATTGTTCTTTGTTTTGATTATCACTTCTTATGTATGGCTTGTAGCCATATTTATGGGCTTGTGGTTACTTAATTATATTATATGAAGAAAACGGATGAGTTTCATAATTATGGCTTTGTTGTTGGCAGTGGAAGGTTGCAATTAGTTATTGCAGCAAAGTTATACCAAACTGCATAATACTGACTTATATATCTCTTAACACATGCACCTCTTTTCTTTTTTACTCTGCCATGTGTCTATCATGAACATGGATTGCTCAACTTTATCTGCCCTTCCTCTCCAATAATTTTTATTATCCCTTCTCATGCTCCATTAGACTATCTTCTGTTCCTGGTTTTCTGTAACTATTCTTTTTTTTTTCCTTTGTCCACAAGCTGTGGCTTATTTGGTGGTGAAGAAATAGCAATGGAAGAGTTAATTTGAGTTGTTTTGAAACGAGAGAGAGAGAGAGTAAAAATGATTTTAAAAATTATGGAACTCTCCTTGCATATTAAAACATATTTTTTGTAATCAATATAGTAGTTGAATTCGTAATAATTAATTTGCATAAAAAATGGTAATAATTAAATGTTACTACTTCGATGCAATATTATTAAATGGTGTTAATTTTTTTTATAATAATCATGATTTTTTGTAACATTACATATAATTTTAACTAATATATGTCTTAACTCAATACATAATGTTTAAATTTTAAATTTGAAACTAAATTGAATTTATAATATTTAAAATTTAAATTTGAAACTAAATTGAATTCATAATATTTATATTCTATAACAATATTATCACACCTATTATTTTTAGGTTATTACAATGAATAGTCACGTAGTCTTATATAAATTACAATTCACCTATCATCCTTTTTCAACCATAAACTCTTCTTCACTCCTTCTATGAATCCAATATACTATATCTTATGTCTTAGTAGTAGATAAAGTTGCATGTTGATTTTCAATAAGTTTCAGTTTTAAACAATGTGAAAATATATCCCAAAACAAAATTTATAGTGTCCACACTTTTTACAAAATTTGCATCTACAACCCCTTCAATAGCTTTTATGTCATGGGTAAATTGTCTATACATCAATCTAAACAATAATGTTCCATTTAAATATGTCAACACCACTTCAAAGCCTTACTTCAAAGCCTTATAGTGAACACATCTAGGATATGCTATGAATTTGTCAACCATATTAACAACAAGTGTGAAATCTTGTTTTTTATACACCATCTCATACATCATACTCGCTACTCCATTAACATATAGAATAGTCTTTAACTCTCTCCTATCTTTTTAAGAACTATGAGTTTTTCGGTAATAAAAAACTTTGTGTAATGATCCAAAGATGTACCTACATGTTTGGATTTATGCATCCTAAATCTTTCCACAACCTTCTTCAAGTAACCTTGCTAAGATGGACGTAATACCTCAATCGACTGATCCATCTTTACATCAATCTCAAGTATCCGTCTTGTGCCAACCCACCAACCCACCCTATGACTAGACATGTTATCACATAACCTTGACGGTGTAGTCTATCCTTCTTTTTGCATATCAGTGAAGAGTTGGGCCAAAAACACATTACTAGAAAATCATTAAATAGAAACTAATTTTAATAATAAAAAATAATTAGTTATTATATTAATTAAATTATATATTATTTTATAGACTATAAAATTATTGACATTTAGATACCAATTTAAAAACTAGTTTATAAATTTTTATCTATACTTATGTATAAAGGGGATTCCCCATTATAACTGTTTTTATTGTACACAAATTTGTTCATATTTTATCCTTATATAAATATTTTCTTTTGGTTATTTCTTCCTTTTATAATTACTTAAATTTAAAACTAAAAAAAAAGTTAATATTAAATTTGAAAGAAACTGTTTGAGAGACATGCGCTACATTTATTTGAAAAGAATGAGTCAAATAAAACTTGGAATTGAAACGTGGTTTGATGTTCATCAAACGAAAATGCATAGTACAAAAGAAACTTTGAGAGAAGTGTGAGAAGAAGAGACTAAAAACAGAAAAAAAAAGAACAAAAACAAAAGAAACATAAAAAAATGAATGTAAATCATCACAAAATTTTAGTTTATTTTTTTCATTCTTGACAATCTAAAGGTATTCTTATTGAACCAATGCTATTATCATTTATTTTGTTCTGATCAATCAATACAGGTTGTATAAATTTTGATTGTTTAATTGTTAATACTCCTCATTTTTATTTCTTTTACTTTGCTTTTCATTTTCGCACAACAGGTGGAGGCGGAAGAGGAAGAAGATAAAGAAGCAAAATATCCCAAATTGTTACTTGAATATAGACATCCAGATTTTTGCACAGGTACATAGTTATCTTGATGTCATTGTTGATGTGGGTGTCGACGGGGAAGATGGATGCGTTGTGAATATGATATTGTTGCGGATAAGATAAAATGAATTAGAAAATAGATATTTTCTTAGGATTTGTTATTGAAGTTTCTAATCTTATTTTTTTTTTAGTTTATATTAGTAACCAATCAAAATAAGTGATTTATAAGTTTTGAGAATGAAACAGATAATCTAATTGCTTTAATATAATTATGTTATTATGTTATAAATTTGAATTTGTATAATATATTTTTTAATATAACTTAATTATTAAAATTATATGTTTTAGAATTGAAGAGAGAAAATGTTTCTATTTTTTAATAATATTTTATATTTAAAAATACAAACACTCATAATAATAATAATAATAAATAAATTGAATGTTGTGTTTCCACTAGTTAATAATAAAAATTATTTTAAATATTAATAATTTTATAATTTATAAAATAATATCTAATTTAATTAATATAATAATTAATTATTTACTATTTTTAAAATTAATTTTTATTTCATATTTTTTTTATTGATTGACTTGTTATGTTACCTTAAAAAAAGGAATTTGCATATATGATAAGAATTTATATATATATATATATATATATATATATATATATATATATTATTATGTTAGGGGAGATACTTCTAATATATATTAGCAACTACAATCAAAAGTTAAATAAATATAATTAGTAAAAATATCATTTTTATATTATTATTATTATTGGTTATTAATTCAGATTTTATTATACTAAAATTATTTACCGATAGTATTGCACTAATGATTAATTTACATGGTTGTTAATATTCCTATTTTGTTTGATTATCTATTGAAAAGCAAGGATGAGGTATTTTAGTGCTTTAAAATATTTAAAGCATTTGTTGAAAGACAGAGTGGCTGACTAATTAAGATGATGCGTAGTGATGAAGGGGGTGAGTACAAGTCTAATGAGTTCAAGAGACACTGTGAAGAACTTGGGTTGCAGCATAACATAACCTATCCCTACAAACCCCAACACAACAGAGTTGTCGAGAGAAATAATAAAGTAATCATGGACATGACAAGGAGCATGCTTAAAGCGAAAGGTATGCCAAATTATTTTTGGGCTGAGACCGTAACATGTGCGGTATATTTGATAAACAAATCACTCAGTCAGAGTGTTCCTAACACAACTTCAATTGATGCATGTAGTGGATTCAAACCCAATGTGCAGCACTTGAAGATATTTGGGTCAATTACTTATGCTCATGTCCCCAAGGTAGCAAGATCAAAGTTGGATGATAAGGCAATGAAAATCATTTTCATTGGATATAAGCATGTGAGATACAAATTGTACAATCCAATGACAAAGAAGGTGATTGTTAGTCGTGATGTTACATTTGCCGAAGATGAGGAATGACAATGGAATGCAACAACTGAAATGAATTCGAAAAAACGATATATTTACGTTTTGAACGATGATGTGGAAGATGGAGTCACTCTTGAAGCACCTGCAGTTCAACCCGAAGCTGTAATTCAACCTGAAGTTGCAGCTCCAATTGCAACTATAATGGAGCAACCAAGAAGGCAAAAATGACAACATGTACACCTTCAAGATTACGAAGTAAATCTTGATGATGAAGTTGATGACAATGGAGAATTGGTTCACTTTGCTTTTCTTGTAGATTCAGAACCCGTGAGACTTGCATATGCCATTCAACACCCCAAATGACAAGAGGCTATGAATGAAGAATTGATGGCGATTCAGAAAAACAATACATGGCAACTCACTGATCTTCCAAAAGGACACAAAGCAATTGATGTGAAGTGGGTGTACAAGATTAAAGTGAAAACAAATGGTGAGATTGATAGATATAAGGCAAGGTTGGTGGCAAAGGGATTCGAGCAAAGAGAAGGCTATGATTATGAAGAAATATTTTCTCCTGTAGCTCAAATGGAAACAATGAGATTAATCATTGCTTTAGCTACACAAAGACAATGGATAATTCACCAAATGGACGTCAAGTATGTGTTTCTAAACTAAACGATCCACTTGATGAAGAGGTTTGTGTAAAGCAGCCGTCAGGTTTCATACAATCTGACAAAGAGGAGAATGTGTACAGACTAACTAAGGCTTTATATGGTCTTAAACAGACACCAAGAGCTTGGAACAAAATGATTGATTCATTTCTTCATGCCATTGGATTCAAAAAATGTGCATCAGATCATGGTCTTTATGTAAAGACTAATGATTATGGAGATTTGCTAATTTTATGTCTTTATGTGCATCAGATCATGGTCTTTATGTAAAGACTAATGATTATGGAGATTTGCTAATTTTATGTCTTTATGTTGATGATGTTATTTTTACAAGAAGTAATCTCAAAATGATTGGTGACTCAAGCATATCATGATGAAGAAATTTGATATGACTAATCTCGGTCTTATGTCCTACTTTTTTGGGCATTGAAGTCATCCAAGGAGACGATTGAATCTTCATTAAACAGAGGAAATTTTTAAGATGGGGGATTCAAACCCAGTTAAAACTCCAATTGAAATTGGAATTAAGCTTAGGAAGAAAGGTGATAGGTGAACTGTAGATGCAACATACTTTAAGCAGATTGTAGGGAGCCTTAGAGATCTCACGTGTACTAGACCCGACATATGTTATGTTGTGGGATACATGGAGTCACCTCATAATTATAAGATTAAATTTTTAATTAAAGGATATAAATATTTTTCATAGAAAGTAATTTAAATCCAATTTTATGCTGACTTGTTTTTAAAATAAAATAAATTGATTTAATAAGCAATAAGAGGGTTGAAGCAGTGAGTGTGACTGTAGGTTCATTAATTATTGACGGTTCTGCCGCTTCCATAATTGTTCCTATTTATTGTTCATCTTCTTTCCCTTGTCATAGATCTTTCAAGGAAATAGGATACAATTATACAAAACAGTGAAAAGAGCATGGAAGTGGAGTCTCACTTAATTTATTTCATATTAGTTATAATTAGTACATACCTTAGATATATTTGTATTATTCTCAGTCACCTATTTATAAATAATATAATATGTATGGGTTCAGATTGAATGGTTTTTAAATGTCAACATGTTTAAAATATATTAAAATTAAATAATAATTAATAAAAAATTAAGTTATATATTAATCTTATTCAATAGTAACATCACTAATGACAATATACAATAAAAAATAAAGATATATTATTATTAGATATTTATTGTACTAAAGAATATTTAGTTGAACATCATCTTCATTCATAAGATAATATACATTAATTTAAATTATTTTTATACTTTGTTTTTAAAAATTAAAATCAATATAATATATTTTTCAAAATATATTATAATATGAATATCAATGTATAGACATTGTTGTTAAATTTTAATAAAATTGAATGTGTATAAATATAAAATTAGTTTTAACAATTTCAAAATTTACTTTTTTTATTCTGAAACATTTGATAAAAGTGACATATTATATATATATATATATAATATGAGAAATATACATGAATACAATTTTATTAAAAAATTGGACAACTATTTTAATCTAAGCATATTTTATTTAATTGTGAATACTTCTTTATCTCTAATACGAGGTACTTCTAATAAAATTACAAAATATTAATAAAAATAATAATTTATTTTATTAATAATATTATCAATATTTATGACTACTTCTTCTCATTATTTATCAATAAAAAATTGCATATTCAGTGTATTTAATAGAAATAAAAAAAAACATAAACATTATAAAATATCTTATAAAACTACCATCAGTTTCTTCTAAAATAAATATCTCTTATATTAAGAATGGGATGAAATAGTTTGTTTAAATTGTAAAGTTTGTAAAATGTTGATAATCCAAAACATCATTATCATGAAATTAATAAGAAATAGTGTAGTGTAGCAAGAGAGAAGTTACCGAGGCAAGGAAGTGGTCATACTCTGTGTTGTTCAGGAATTAATTTTTGGAGACATAAAGTGAGACAGAATGATCAGATAAGATCAAAGGACACGACTTTAAGTGGTGATTCAACCCTTTCCCCTTTGGGTCTGAATGAACCAACCACCATGTCTTTCACGTGGAACTCTGCTCTCAACATCACTCTTCTGCTTCTTCTTGTTGCCGCCATTGTTGTTGGTTTTTTAACTCTCCCAGTTGACAAGGTTCTTTTTTTAATCCAATTTCACTTCTGGGTTCTTCTATCTAGCTCTTTTAGTTCTTTCTGTTTGAACTTGAAATGGGGTGGGTGCATTTTTGTTGAGTTGATTAATTTCCATGACACGCTCTTAGAATTACCTTGTGTCTGCGGCTTCTTCCATGATTGTCTCATTACTCACATGTGGCAGAAAAAAATTGAAGTGGTGTTTGCATACAGGAATTTCAATCAAGGGGGATAATATAAGTAGCACCTTGTGCAATTTTTAGAATTGGAGTATCATTAAAAAATGGAGATTTTTGTTTGAATTTGGTTTGGTTTCTTACTGTGAAAAGCGGAAAAGAATAGAGGATAATGGCTTTGTATTACGAATGGGAATCCCCACTCCCTTGTTCATGCATACAATCTACAATACCACTTTTACTGTATTCTTCATTACAAGCACCGCATTTTGAATTTTCTTTCCCAACAGTTCCTGTTGCGTGGAGATTTTGAATCTATTACCCTCTATTTTTGCTCTACAGATTCTGAAGGACTTATTGGTATGGATTGATAATAGTCTTGGGCCATGGGGTCCACTTGCTCTGTAAGTCTATTTTTATTATTGATTGACCACTAAAATTTCGACTTGGTGATTATCACCATTTGTTTTTAAAATCTCATAATAGTGATACTTGTTTCTATCATGTAATTGCTTTAGTTTGGGGTGCAATTTGTAAAGGTCATCTTTACAGGAGATTGTCATGTGCTTTCATTCATGATAGGCTTTAATTTATGCTATTCATAGTATCATGGAAAGGAATTCAAATGGGCATATTAAAATATATCAAGATAACAACGGACTTGAATACGTGAATTTGTCAACCCATGTTTGTTTGGTCATTTTCAGGATAGCTGTTTACATTCCATTGACTGTCTTGGCAGTTCCAGCCTCTGTACTTACTGTAAGAATATTTGATTCCTCAATTTGTACTTCATAGGAATATGGAATTCTCAATTACCTGTATAAGAACTGTGGCCTGTCTGCATTTACGCTAATAATTGTTCTTTAAAATATTGTTTGGTATTTGCGATTCTTACCTTTATGAACTTGTAAATTTTTAAATTGAATTCATCAGGGTTACCATTTACCTGTTTAAGTTCTACTAATTAGTTGACATTGTTGCATTATACTATTAGTTTTACTATAAAGTATATTTGTGTCCACAATTTGATGTATGTTCCAAACACCTCCATTACTTCTTAAATGATTCGTTTATAATTTCTATTGTATAACAAAGGTTTGCATTATAAACAGTTTACTCATTGCTTTACATCTCCTTTGCAATACAACTGATGAAGAAGTAAACTTAATCAACCAAAGGCAGAAATAATTTGTTGAGTCACTTTACCTGATACTTTTTGTTCAGCTTGGGGGTGGTTATCTATTTGGCCTTCCAATTGGCTTCATTGCTGACTCTATTGGTTCAACTGTTGGTGCAGTAGCTGCATTCCTTCTTGGTAGAACAGTAAGTTTTCTAGTTTTACATTTATTAGTATTTTTTCAAATTAAAGAAAAATAGAGTTATGGCATGATTGATTCACTTTTCAGTTTCCTAGTTGCTATGGCAAAAATTATAAATTTAAGTTTTTCTCAAGTATTACAATATGCCCTTTATCCGTTAGCCTTTCTTCATTTGCATTATTCTTGAAATTTTCTCAGCCTTTCAATTGTGCTGCTTCTTGGTCCACTTGTTTCTGTATTATGATAAATTTATTTCCTTCCTGGGGTTATTAGTATAGTTTTCTATCTATGCAGATTGGGAAATCACTTGTTGTTTCAAGGTTAAAGGATTATCCTCAGTTTAGATCAGTAACAATTGCAATTCAGAAATCTGGCTTTAAGGTTTGTAGATCCAATAATTGAATGATTTTCTTACATGTCTAACACTCAGTAATAACTTTTTTTTTTAAGTTTTCATACTTTTGATGTTTATTTTATAATGTTCCATTTGTTTCTATCTTGTTTTGTCCTTTTGGAATTCTTGTTTCTGAAATGGCTCAAGAAGAGCAAGTGTATCATGAAGTTATGTATACTATGGAATGTCTGAAATTACGGTGTATAAGTTTGATTGCCTGTTAAAACAAACAAGAAAGGCTATTATTATGTATACTAATAATTGCTTAGGAAGGTTATTATCGTGCTAGAATTTTGTTTAATCACATTTATATTATATCGTGTTAATTTTTTAATTTTTTCTCAATTGAATCTCTGAATGTTTTAATTTCTCTGTCTTTACAGATTTTGATACTCCTTCGGCTTGCTCCTTTTGTACCATTTAACTTGTTAAATTACTTCCTGTCTGTGACTCCTGTTCCATTAGGGGAATACACACTGACTTCCTGGTTAGGAATGATGGTATCTTCTTTATCTCTGATCAATTATATGTAGGGGGCTTTACCCTTAGCAATGAATTTCTGTTTCTATGGCCTGACTTGGCCTGTTTACTATAAAGGTCATGCTAAATTTTTGAAATAAAAGCCTATTAAAATAAAAAAAGGCCAGGCTTAGGCTATAAAAAAATTCTATCAGGCATGCAAGATTAGCTTGTCAATTTCTGTTGTAGACTTTTGCTTCTTGTGGATGAGTATGAACTTATTAAACATGGTTTGGATGGATACCATGTTTGATGGACAATGGTTTTTTACATTTCTATTCCTATAATTAATAGTAGTTGAGTTTTTGAATTATCTCATAATATGTTTGGTAGTAATGATCTCAATAAAATTTAATTATTTACTTTTTGGAGAGGACCACAACTCAACATGTCTATTTTTAATTGAATGACTTATTGCTTATTTTTTTATATTAATATTAGTCTTACAAAAATTGAAATAATTTAGGTGATGATGAAGGTCCACTAGCCTTTTATAGAACAAGTCACGTTAATTGGTTTTCAGGCAGGCCAGACCAAACTTTAAAACAAGTCAGGCAAAGGCTTAAAAGATAGTCTACTTTAAATAAATAGGCCAAATCTGACATGTTCCACTCCTAGTTACAAAATTAAAACTTGCTAAAAATTAATTGGATTTTCTTGTGGTAGCATGCTGTATTCGGAAAAAAGTTTGTCTTAAATGTTTTCAATATTAAATTATGAAAGAATATGATTTATAAAAGAAGAAATATATTTGAATGTTGAGTTTTATGTCCACTCTTGTTTATAATCACATATTAGGGTACAATGAAATCAATCATAAATACATAAGAACACATCAAACCCTTAAATTGTTGTACTGCATCCTTGGTGGACAACTATTTCCATATTTAAAATGTATTAAATATGACAATTCCCTCTCAAGCTAGAGCTTATATGTCATATTAGCCTAGTTTGTCACTGATGTAGTCAATATGAGAGCCTATAAGGGATTTAATAGACATGTTGGTCAACTGGTTGCTTGAGTTGACAAAGTAAATTGTGGTTTCCTCTTAAAGCACCTTCTCTCTTGCAATTTACTAAGTGAAAATCTATTTGTGTTTGGTCCATTCATGGAAGATTGGACTTGATGCAATGTGAAGTGCAATTTGATTGTCGCAGATAACTTTTGTTAGTTGTTGGAATAGTTGCCTGAGCCACGTAATCTTGCATGCAATTGTTATCGTAGCACAATATTCAACTTTGACTTGAGATCTAGCAACTATGCTCTACTTCTTATGCCCAAATCATATTACCTCCAATATGAAAACGATACCCAGAACTAGATCTCTTATATGATAGTGGTCCTACCTGTCAGCATCACAATAACAAGTGATATTTTGGCATTGCCTTTATGTTCATACAGAGTAGTCCTTTTCCTTATTCATTTTTTATGTACTGAAGACTACATATGACATCTCATTGACTCACCACAGTGAGATAACTGTGTAGGCTTACATGTTTTTTATGGGTCTTCTTAACCTGGATTAAGCTTAATATTACTAGGATGACAATCTAGTGTATTGGCTTTAGTTAGAATACCAAAACTTCAATCCTAAAAAGTATTTGCAAGGTCTAGAGTCTTTTGTCTGAGATTAATTGAAAAGGTTGGTTTTGAGTTATTGAGTATCATTTATGTCATCCATAAACAAGATAACTGCATTTGCCAAAAGGAGAATGAATGGAGAAAATGAGTTGTGCTGCATTGTACTAAGGCAGAGCTAAAAACAACTACACTAGACACAAGAAACTATAGTGAGAATGAAGTTGACAAATAAAGCAAGAGTCACTAGACTTTGTTAAACCTATTGGCTGATTCATACAAACTTCATCCTATAATTCACCACAAAGAAGACAATTTAAAAATCAATTGGTGAAAGGCCAATAGTATGTAAACCATGTCAAGAAAGAAAAGAACAAAAGTATCATTTTTGTCTAATCTTTCCCATATATATCTATCGATAGCCAACAATAGTCGTGTCAATTTTAGAAACAAAGGTTGAGTTTAAGAGAGAGGGTAAGTTTGAAAGATTTTCAAAATTGGATGAGGTATTTACTTTGAATCAAAGATAAAACATTCAAGAAACTTGTATGATTTTAAAGAAATGTCAAGATAATGTTCATTGGCTTCAATTTTAGAGAACACTTGTTTTAGCTCAAAAATCAAATTTGTAGAGGTAGTAAGAAAAAGAGAAACACGAAGAATTATATTGGTTCCCTCTCACAACTAAACTACGTCTATTTGTCTAACAACCCTTATTAGAACAACTAACATTTCAAAGTTTTACAAGATTTTTTACAACCTCTTGTGAAACCCTATCATAAGAATCACCTTGACCACCTTGGTCAACAACTTACACACAATAATGTAGTAAAAAAGAACATGATTACCCGGACAAACTCTTGAAAGAGACATAAAAAAACAAGGACACAAAGGTAACCTTCAAGATGATTCTTTAACCAATTATCTTCATGTTTTTTGATCTTGTAAAGGTACCTAGAAATATATTTTCTATAGCTTTTGAGTTCTCCTTAGGTATTTGATATATTCAAATACTTTCTCAATTTGATTCAGTGAAACTAGTTTGAGATAGCTTCTATATATAATTGATAGGATTAATTCATTAAAATTGAATTAAATCCATTAAAATGTTTCTCACACACTATATAAGAGCATTTTAATGGATTAATTCGAGTATTTAACCAGTTAAAATCTTTAAAGAAAGTGTCTTCAAGTGATTTTAATTGATTAAAACTTGTTTTAATCAATTAAATGCGAGACCTTGCAAAAGCTCAAGTTCATTACAAACTTTCTAACCCACTTAACCTTTAACAAAACAATCCAAATTGATTTAACTAAAATATTCTTCAAGTTGCTGGAAAAATAGTCAACAGATAAAGAAACAAGTTCATAAGTGCCAGTAGAGTGTAAAGTCATCATTTCATCCATTGCCCAACGCCAATTGGAATTAGCCAAGACTTCACTTGTAGACTTATGAATAAGCACAAAATCCAAAGAAAAGGCAGGAGAAATAAGAAATATAAAATGTTATATTTAAAGTACAAACATATAGAGGAGTAGGATTGTGAGAGAACCATATACCTTTTTGCAGTGCAGAGGAAAGCTTTGGTGCAAGTGACATAAACAAAATGGAAATTGAAATTGTTGATGAGGCTGGAGGGTCAACTGAGGAATTACCACTACAATCTATTTCGTCATTGGTAAGTAAGAAAAGGAGGTGGGGTACAGGCAACAATTGAAGTCAAAACAATTGGTGAAATATTCAAAGGGTCCACAAAGAAAATAGTATCTAGTACAACAAAATAGGAGATGAAAAGGCAAGTATAAAAAGGGATGTTAGTAAAAATGATGTCATTAAAGTTGAGGACAAAAACAACAATAGCTCTTTTGGAGGAGTGAGTAACCCAAATAAGGGAATTCAAGAGATTTTGCAAAGTTATCTTTACCTAGAATGAGGTCATGAATAAAACTTGTGCATCCAAATGGGGTAATGTTCTATTGTGGTTACAAAGTAGCTTGGGGAATTTGATTGTGAAGAGTAGAGGAAGGAAAAAAGTTGTTTCAATTACTTTTAATGAGAAACGTTGTTGGGTTACTCAAATGAGCGTACTAGGGAGAGTCAGTACCTAACTTAGGAATGTGGATCCGATGAGTTTTGAGTCATGAGTCAATCCATATATAAGAGACCTTGATACCATCTTCAACCCAAAATCTTAAGACATTAGGTTTGTGGGTCTTTCTTATATATTTCTCATCTCACTCATTTCCACTAAATGTAGGACTCTTGACGCCACACTCGAATTCCTCACAAATGTATCACCCTAAAGTGAAAAGGAACATTGACTTATAAGGTGAGGTTTGCACCCACTTATATTGACACACCCCCTCACACTAAGACTGTCAACTTGTGTGTGAAACTATATTAATGAATGGTCCGATAGCGAGTGACCTGGTAAGTCCAACAAACTCTCGTTAGAATAGACTATAAATGACTCTGATACCATATTAAGAAGTGAACTTTAAGCCTAACTCAACTTTATAAAATCGGCTTATAAGGTAAGGTTTGCACCCACTTATATATTATAAAATATCCTTATTTCTAGTCGATGTGGGATCTTCAACCGTGAAGAAGGCATGAACAATTTCAATCATGTGTAGATTCGTTCTTTCAGCAATAATGTTTAATGTTTAGCTACTACGTGTGAGCACTAATGTTTGATGAATAATAATCTCTTGTGAAGTCAAAGAGACTAGAAATTGGGAAGACAATTATTCACAAGAATGATTTGTGCACAATTTTAAGAAAAGCTTGAAATGTAGAAAAAAATCAAAACAAATTTTTATTAAGAATAACCAAATGCAATGGAAAAAAATATCAAAGAAAGTGACAAAAATAATAGTAGCTTGAAGTTGAATAGACATGTCTAGGACCCTAAATATTAGAACCAATTAAGAAAAGGTGACCAAGCTCTTTTATTTTGATATTCCCATACCTAAAATGTATTAAATGTGCTATGCTATCTGACATGGGTAATGGAAAAACATGACAACTTTAAACTTTGGAGTTATCTAGATCATTCCTTTAGTTGTTGTGCCAAATTGAGAGCATGTTGTCCATATAAATGAATAGTGGATATTGTTAAACTTTAAAATGATGTGTAAGAATATTGAAAGTTTGAGATCAATTGATTTAAAAGGGAACAATGTTAATATTGGATCAACAAGTGCATTCAACAAGTAATCATCCTTGTGATTTATATGTTAACTACTTATGTTCTAGGAAGAACGTACATTAAATTAAGCTATTAAGAACATGTATTTAAGGTTGATGTTTGTAGAGTATTAGTAAGTATATCCCTATTTGCATTACTCTGGATTTTGAAATGCTTTATTGTTATTGTTATTGCAGCCAATAACACTTGCTCTTGTATATGTTGGAACTACACTCAAGGATATATCGGACGTGACACGTGGTTGGGGTGAATTCTCAAAGACTCATTTGGTATGAAAAACTATGCTTTATTCCTTATATTAACATCTAAGAGGCCTTGGTTAGGATAGGTTTTGATAAGTTTTGATATCATCCTCGATAGAACTTTAAGCCTACTCAACTTCACCTTACCTAGCCTCACAAAACCAATTTGGTAAAGTGAGGTTTGGACTCACTTATATATTATAATTTAATCATATCTCTAGTCAGTGTAGGATATCCAACATCTTTAATTATCTTGATTGAATCAAATAGGTGAGCTTTATCTCATATGTAACATAAATTTATTTGTCTTTTGGATGCAGCCTTGGATCATTTCTGGCTTGGTGATATCTGGTAAGTTATGTTGTTTCCCCACAGCATAGAATGTAAAATTTAACACGCTCTATCTAGAAGTTGTTCTCTTTCTCCTGTATGCCTTGCTCCTGTTTTCCTTGCATGTGAGGTTTTGTTGCTCTGTATACTAGCAGCTCAGCTGCAATTGCTGGGCAACAGTTGAGGGCTTTTAATAAGACTTGCATACTCTGTCCAGCGGCTCTATTTTTTTGCTCATATTTTTGCTTATTAAATTTTAAGTTCCAGGCAGAAGAAAATGAATTTGAAGCTTTAGCAGGCAAACCAGAGATAGCAGACCATCATTTATCTCAATTTACATAAATGTTTAATTGTTGTGTCAATTCCTTTGGTGGTTTATGCTTATATTGCATTGGATTTTGAGCAATATATGGGAGTGTGATCTGGTGGGAAAAGTGGCAAGTTATGTTAGGAAACAAGATCTTCACATAGATTAGTTATTTTATTAGAATGTTACTGTTATTTAGAATTAATGTGTAGTGTAATGTGTTTCATGTGGTGGTGCTAAATAACTACAGAAGTATAAGATTGGAGAATCCACAGTTGATTATAGACCGTTATGAAATTGGAGATTTTTGAGCTTGGAAAAGTTGTTTAAGACCTAGAGTTCCTTATTTTCTTTGATTAATGCCTGGCTGAAATATTATTTTTGGCTACGGGCAGTGGTTCTCATGATATGGGTTACTAAAGTTGCCAAGTCTGCTTTAGATAAAGCCTTGGCTGAGTGTGAAGATATGGATGACAGTGCATCTTCACCAGAGCTATCAATTGCCACTGAACCTTCAGTAGATCTCAATCAGCCTCTCATAAATAAGACAGATCAGGATGAAGAGAATCAGAAAATGTAAATTCCACTGTGTAAATTCTTTCGCCACCCCTCCTTTTAAAGGTTATTCTTTTATTTTAAACAGTAGCTGCTGCTTATTTGTGATTTGTACAGTTTTGGCATTAGAAATGTAGTTGGTGATATAAATGGTTAATCATACAATCAAGATGAGGTTATTGAATTTGTCTAACGGCAGAAAAGTTCATCATATTCTATGGTTCTCCCTAATTTTTTATTCTTTTTCAATTTTGTATGCACAAACATTGCTAATTCATCGTATTACATTGTATTCTTACTTTGAATTCAACGGTTCAGATGCTTGGTGAACCAATGTTCTTCATTACTTTGACTTGAACCGCTCCTATTGATATTGCTATTATTGGGACACTTCTAGGATGGCAAAGTAGGGTACTTATAAGAAGTTCAATTAAGGAGTTATGAGACTGATTGGAATGGATTACCTGGGGTTAAACCCGTTTATATGGTTAACTGCTGTGATAAAATAAGGACAGTATCCCATTTTGACGATCATTATGATCTAGTCATTAAGATTTGTTCTTTGATCTGAAATAAAACTGTATTGTGCTGTACGTCTCTCCAACCTTTGTACTTTACCTGTTTTATTCACCTAACACTTTGTGCTAACTATATTTTAATGATTTTAATGGCTATGCATCTAATCACAATAATTTGTAAAACAATGGCATACTCATCAAATTCTAAATTATTGGTGCTATAAAGTTTAGATCAATTTTGTAAAAGTCAATAAAGGTAATTTTGATTTGATGATAATTTAAATTATTTTCCTCGGTTAGTGTGTAATTTGGTTCTATTTTTTTCTACTAAGTACTAACTAGTATTTTCATAACTATATATCTCATAAAGCAAGAATAATGAAAATTGTTACTATTATTTATGGATATTTAACATAACTAGTTATTTCTTTCTCTTAGTTTTTACTATACTAGATATGGAGAATGATGGTTTGAGTAGTTTCGGCTTGTAAGAGAAGACAGAGAAATCTGAATAAGGAAAGTATATGAATGTGGCGTAGGGTAGTCAAGTCGTTAGAGCCACTTACACAGATTAAAGACCACAAAAAACTAGATGTCAAATAATTTGCTTATAACTTACAATAACATTATGACATCATTTGATTTTTATAGTCAACTCTATCCTAGTTAGAAAAGTCTCTGTTTGTTGTTATTGTACATTTATGAAGCAAAGTAAATAAACAAATACATTTTGTATAGAGACAACACAAGCTATTAGCTTTGCAATGTTATTATTTTTGTACTGACAGCAACAAAAACTAACTATCCTATCAATGTTTTGTTCCAACCAACAGCCTCATGTCATGGTTCTTTTCTCACTCCGAAGAGAACTTGAGAAGAAAGTAAAGAGTGAAGAGATGAATGCACAGCTAAGAGAAAAGAAAATAATTGCTTATTGGGGTAATGTTTTTTATTCAACTTGGATTGGATCAAAAGCAACCCGCCCTCGCAATAAAGGTGAGGCAACATCATATGAGACCTCATCATGAATCTTTGAATGAGTACTACTGTTGTCAAATGCCAACAACATCTTTTTCTTTCCCAACTAAACAAAAGGAAAAGCTATTCTAGCAATTTTTATATAATTTTGTCAGTGCCAATGAACTTTTTCACTGTCTTCTTGTTGAAATCTTGGCGTCTAAGGACCCTATGACTTCCTTGATGGAAGGGCGAAACAATATTCTGTCCTTGTGAGGAGTCTAAAGTGCAAGGTTACTACAGATTCTTTCCACAGCCTCAGAAATGAGAAACCCCTAGCTTTGCAAAGTAACTAAACTTTATCACAAAAAGCATAATTTATCGGCTGGTTATATTATATACATAGTGAAGTTTCTATTGCAGAAGAACATACATTGTTTGGAAGTTGGTGATCAAGAGGAAGCAGCAGTTGGGGTATCCCTCATGGGAAAAGTGCAAGGCTTTAGCCTTCTATCTTTCGGTGGCTGCTTTGATGGTTGTCGAGATCACACTCAAGGTTCTGGATATGGGACAAGGATATGGAACCTCAGTGATCGGCCAGTGGAGCTGCAAATAAGGGTGGGGTCAATACTGAAGAAGATTCACACGTTGAAGCCAGGGTCTTCTAAAAGACTGAAATGTAAAAGCATATATAAGGCTTACATGCCTGGAAGGAGTGGCAGTGTTGGAGGGAGCTTGAGGAGTTTATTGTATTACTATGATGAAACATGTCACCCTTATATTTGGATTCATGACACTGGGTGTCATTCCTTAAGGATGGCTAAGCAGCAGTATATTAGCCTCGAGGATCTGAGGGATTCTTCTGAGATCAAAGTCTTCTGGGATCATCAGAGAGGCTCTATATCAGTTCGGAAGAGAACAAGGCCAGATTTTTGCTGAATTTGAATCTCATTCTTCTCAGCATATTTTTCAAGTTTGGTTGTCATGAGTTAGATATTGTTTCTTTGTTTTCTTTATTTCACATTGGGTTTCAATTCCCCCTCCCATGTTGTGTGATTCAATGGTTCATGAACTTCCTGACCACACTTAATGTGGTTTTTGCTACAATGGAATTTTTTCTTCTGTTCTGCTGTATAGATATAGTTGTTTAAGTAACTACCACTTCAACCAATAAATAGGGTGTATTTGTAAACTTGGAAGTTATTGTAGTAATCAAGAAAATATCTGCTCAATCAATTGCCAAGCATTGACTTTGTAGTTCTTGACTTGTGTGCTAAAGGAAACTTCTTGTGCCACACAATCCACTCTGAACCTCCCATAAGGGGAGAGGATGTGAACTCCTTTGAATTCTGGCTTTATCTTCCTTATATGATGATGAAAAAGTAAGTAATGAATTCAAATATTTTGATTTTTTATGACATGCAGAATATCTTGTTACAAACATAAATCTAAAAAAATAACTAATTAAAAAATCAAATAAATGATTTTTAATGAGTTTTGTTAAGTTGGTTGTAATATGTCAAGTTATAAAGCTCTTTAATGGTGTTAAAACAATATGAATGAACCAATGAAGATGAGAGAAATTATGAGTTACCTCTTTAAAAAATATTATAAAATTAAACTATTTTTTCCACCCTCGTTTAGGGTGGAAACAAAAACGTTAAAAGAAAGTAGTTTTAATCACATTTAAAACCCTTTTAACAACTATTAAAACCTTTTTCTTAACCATAGTATTGGAACGTTATTGAAACTTAGGATTTTCAAGAATGACTTTAACCATTGTCATATATAAAACATATATTATGACCACTTCATAATTAACAATATTATATCAATGCATAAATTGATTTTTAATTTTAAAGGAAGACATAACTCAACATAATTTGATTAACAAACAAAAAGGTAATAATTTTAAATAAATATTGTAAATATTAAGAATTGTAAAACATAAAATTCATAACTGAATTATTTTTAAAGAATTAAGTCTAGAAATTATTGTAATATCATTGTGTTAGAAACTGATAAAATAAATTGTCATACTCAATAGCTTCAAAATAAAAAAGTTGAACGTCAATGAAATATTATAATATATAACTTGAATTTAGTCTTTAAATCAAAATAAATATAGTTTGTCTATTGATAAATTAGATAAATATATTTATATGGTCTTAACCTTTTTTTCACGTCAACTCCTTGTTACACTTATAATATTTAATTTATTTATTATACTAAAGTTTAATTGAAACTTACACCCGTACATAAAGGTTTAAAGATCACGATTATTTTTAATTTATAACGGTGACTATATAGTCGCATTTGATTTACACGTAGTCTTAAATCCAACACATAAGAATGCGGCTATTTAGTCACATTCATAAATACGATTTATAAATGCGACTATGGTAAATAGTCGCATTCTTATATGCTTCTGAATTATGTTTTAAGAGTGAGGAGTAATGCATTTACGAATGCGGCTATTTACCATAGCTGCATTTATAAATCAAATTTACGAATACGACTATGGTAATAGTCACATTGATAAATCTTTCTTCAACATTTAAAAATGCGGCAATGGTAAATAGTCGTAGTTGTATATGGTTGTTTTTTTTAGTACAATCTGTTTAATGTTTATGCCCATCTAAATTAACCTGTTCAATTATAACCCAGTCAGACAAATACATAAATTCAAAGAATCATTTTTTATATATTTGATAAAAATGTATTACAAACACTAATAATATATCTTTATCTATTTAATTTCTATACTATTCATCAGCTAACCTAGAGTTATAAAAATTTAGGAAATATGTGGACCAAGAATGTCTCCCATATGATATGGCTTCCAAAGACATTGGCTGCTCATCCGTGAATAACTGCATTTCAAAATATGGTTGACATAAATTAGTTTTAAGATACATATATGGTAAAGATTTATAAAAATAATTTACCATCATGTTACCTCATGCCAATCACTTTTAAGGCCTAGTCTTACAATGGTAACCATCCATTGCATAATGTAATAGCCACACTCATAGCTTCCTAATTGTTTATTACACTATAATTCAATAAAAAGTAAAAGTTAATATTCATAAACAATGAAAAGAGAAAGAAAAAAAATTACAAACCTTTAGTTTTATCCAGTTCAGATTTTGAAAATTTGAACTGGATCGACCTTTTATGATGTTATATCCACACCATGAACTGATTAATACAAAAAAAACTGCGTTAGTAGATGCTTAATTAGTAACATACGAAGTTAAGTTTATAATGTACTTACCTATCAATGATATTCTTAAAAGATGTGGATGGCTTCTTGTGTAGGGAACAAAACCACACATCAGTCTTATCAACCGTTGATAAGACAAGTAACTGCCAATGACCTCTATATCATCCATGAAAAAAGTTAGTAAATATTTAAAACATGAAATAGTAATAATTGACAACATATAATTAAATTTACTCATTAATATAAGGGCATAAATAAATTTATTTTCCCTTTTTTTTCCAGGGTATTAGTGATGTATGATTGGGTTTCATTTGCCTTTGTTCCAATGGGATTAGCATATGCGAGATCTAAGAATCCATACACATTTTTCCTTCCCCTCAGTGATGTAGACACCATTCAAAAACCTACAAGTTATTAGTTAAAGCATAATCAATGCTAATTTAACATAAAGTAAATTGAAATATAGGTAAAGATACTTACATCATAAAAATTGAATTATATTTATATTGAGCTCCTGATCCCCAGCTACAAATTCTAACAAATCTGACATGTATATGTACAGTGGCTCAATGGCTTAGTGTTTATTTCAAAAAACGTATCATCCCATGGAATTTCCAGAGGGTCTCGACCAATCTGTTTAGCAACTACAACTAAGATAGCTATAGGATTGTCAATCGGAACCTCATGCTTCCTTTTCAGACTTGGTTTCCGAAGAGGTTTCTACAAAATAAAGAACATTATCAAATTAGATGTAATATATAAATATAAATTAATATAATGAAATTATTACCGGAGGTTCTGGCATAATTCGAATAAGGTGTATGGGCCAAACTACGAATGTCTGAAATGCATCGGCCACAGTTGTTACCTCATCTGAGGTAGTGGAACACGAGCATCAGGTACTCGTACTCTTTCAACTGTTACCTTCACCACATCAGGAGAGAGAGGAACGTTATGTAAGGTGGTAGCCTCTTAATAGACTTTTCCAATGGCCACCACTTGAGGAAGCATGTCGCCCTCTACCAGTAGCTCACATTGGCTCGTTTGGCCAATGACATCCTCCTCTGATGTTGTAGGAGTCACACAACTCCCCTTTGTGCCCTTGGGAGCAAGACTAGCAAGCGCCTGAACCGCCGGTTTAGCACAAAGTTGTTGCGATAATAACCCCTGTCACAACACTAGCCGCATCCGATCAACCTCCTTTCTTATCTCTTCCATTAATTCTTGACGTATCTTACTCGTCATTTCTTCTTTGATCTCTTGGGGGAGGAGGATAAGTGTTGTGGTGCAACTCCAAAATATAGTTTAATTCCAACCCCTTTTCCAGTTGCACGAACATGACCACAGTTGATGTGAGTTGATTTTAAGAGTTTTCATTTAGGTGACATTTTACTTATAGAATTTATATGTTTTGGAAATTATGAGTGAGAACCTAAAGAAAATCCCCACTGGACATTAACTTAACCAAGTGGTTAAGTAAATGTGAAGGTTCATTTCACAAAGGCAAAAGGAAAAAGACAATTATAAAGTGACAATGATGCCAAGATATGGTGCGGAATTAAACATGGATAACAATTATAAAGACAATGAGCGAATGAATAAAAGGAAACCAAAAGGAGAACATATTTATGAATTGAATGGAATGAAAATGGAAGGAAAAGATGAAGGAAAATGAATCTTATGAGAAATGGAGTTTGAGATGATGAACACGCCACTTGGATGATGAAATTACTCCAAGTGTTGGAAGCCGCCACTTGAGAGTTCTCAAATTCTCACCAGATAAGACTATAGACTAAGAGGAACAAGCCTCACTAGCATCTCACACAAAATGTGCAGAGTAATTTTTCTCTATTTCATTCAACTTGTAAAAGACACTAGGTAGGCCTCCTATTTATAGGTGAAGGAGTCTTGGAGAACAAGCTAAAGGGGTAGGATGGGAAAAGGGAAAAAATGGGTAGCCTTAGGATTTGACTAAGTCAATCCTGCATCCTAGGTTTGTCCTTCTAGAAACTAGGTCAAAATGCCTTCAGATGGGCTAGGAACAAGCTAAAATAATACCCACACCTCCTATTATGCTAAAGGTACCTTATTCTAGCCTATATTTGCTATTTGGACCCCCAAAGTGAGCCCAATTATTTAAACATATTTGTAATCATTTAAAAAGACCAGCAGGAAGAACTTTAGATGCTCTGGTCTATGTCCCATTCTCCCTCTGGTGAGCTCTCCACTTTGAGATGACTTCTCATTGTGTAAATTAGCATTCTTAGGCATCTCCTTGTTAACTTGATTTGCATCAACAGTGCTTAGGTCATACAATTGCATCAACCAGGATATCGTGACAACCTTCAGAGACAAAATTACCTTGGGAGCTTAAGGAATCCTAGAAGATACCAAAATCATATGAGTTTTTAATATAATTAATGTTTTAAAATAAATGCAAAAGAGGATAAAAATAACTTACAATTTTTTGAGACTATCTTTGATTGCTCAGAACTAAATGCACCCGACTTTTTAATTCGGGCCCTCTTCCATTTTACATGGCGCAAAGGTGGTGATGGAGGAGAAGTGACCCCGGTATCAATCTCAAACCCAGTCCCCTGTCTGGATTGCATCTTTTCCTCCATCAATGATTGCTCAAGCTTTCGATACCCCGAATGAGACAGTACATGCGGGGTACCATTCTTTAAAGCTATCTCTTGAGCTTTCTTCTGACATATCATAAATGAAATAAACAAAGTGAATTAAATAATATTAAGTTATTAATGTTATATAAACAAAAATAGTTAAGTACACTGGTCTACAAAATCTAACCTCTCTTACTAGATGCACAACTAGATGAACCATGATGTAAAAAAAAAAGTTGGAGGAAAAAACATCTCAAATTTACACAAGATAACAACAATTTCATCTTCAAGTTCATATAGTTTTAATGGATCAATGACTTTACAGCAGATGGAAGAGAAGAATGAGCACAAAGGGGTTATGGTATGTCTAACATTTTTTGGTAAGATCCCACGAATAACTACCGGCAGCAACTGTTGCATCAAGATGTGACAATCATGAGACTTCAACCCAATTAATTTCAAATCTTGCATTGACACTAGGCTCTTCACATTTGAGGAATGTCCTTGTGGCACTTTCACACCTTTTAGACATTGACAAAAACTTACTTTTTCATCTTTTGACATGGTGTAACAGGCTGGGGGCAAATATGCACGCTTACCCATTTCTATCGGTGTCAACTCGCCTCGTATGTTCATCTCAATCAAATCTAAATGAGCATTTAGACCATCCTTCGTCTTCCCGTTAATGTTAAGAAGTGTACCAATTAAGCTATCACACACATTCTTCTCAATATGCATTACATCTATACAATGTTTGACTCCTAACCTTGACCAGTACGGAAGATCAAAGAAGATTATTTTTTCTTCCAAATTTTTGTCACAAATGACTTTTTTTTACTTACCGAAGGTGTGGTCTATGTTATTTACCTTTTCGTAAACCTCAACACCAGTTAATTGAGTTGGTGGGCCATTAGTCTCTTGATGTCCATTAAAGGATTTTTTCGACCTCTGGTAAGGATGATGACTTCTAAGAAACCTCTAATGTCGAAGATATACTGTCTTCTTTCCATGTTTCAATTGTTGAGAAGCGATGTCTTCTTCGCATATTGGACATGCTTTATGACCCTTAACATTATACCCTGATAAGTTACCATATGTCGGAAAGTCATTGGTGGTGCAAAATAACATGGCATGCATCTTGAAAGTTTCATTAGTAAATTCGTCAAATACTTCAACATCCTGATCCCACATTAACTTTCAAATCTTCAATTAGGGGACTTAGATAAACATCTATGTCATTCCCTGGCTGTTTCGGACTGGATATCATCATACACAACATCATGTATTTTCGCTTCATGCACAATCCAAAAGGTAAGTTGTAAATAACTAGTAAAACAGGCCATGAATTGTGTTTCATACTCATTTTACCAAACGGATTCATTCTGTTTGTAGCTAAACCAAGTCGGATATTTCTTGATTCTTTACCAAACTCTGGAAACTCGTCATCAAATTTCTTCCATTGAATAAAACCAAGTAGATGTCAGTACATACCATCACATTTTCTTTCATCTGCATGTCATCTAAGATTCTTCGCATCGTTTGGACTCAATACCAACACGTATAAATTGTCGAGGGTCGAACACCCCTGAACTCAATACCAACATGTATCAATTGTCGAGGGTCGAACACCCCTGAACTCAATACCAACACGATAATTCATTTCTAAACTAACGACTAACATAATATAAATTAATAATAAATACAAATTATAATAAATACTAAATAGTATAATTTTAAAAAAATACAAATTATAATAAATTAAAAACAAACAAATTCATTCATAACATTCAAAAAAAATTAAAACAACACCAACCTTGTGCGTCAAGGCAACGTTGCTAAAGAGTGGCATGGGACCGGCAACAACGACGACAACAGCAGACGCACCAGCAGTGATGGAGCAAAGACAATGATACACACAAGAAGCGCGGAGGCAATGAAACAGTACTTCGAACAATGCAAGAAAACAAACAAAGTAAGAGAAACGAAAAATATTTATAAACCATTTGTGAAGAAGAAAATACCTCGAACGAACTTATAATGGCACGCAATGAAGCTCACAAAAGAAGAGAGGAACAAAAGAGAAGGAATAGAGCAAACACGAAGCGAAAGAAGAGAAAGAAAGTATGAAAGCGTAAGTGACACCTTTTAGAGTTATGGTAAAAAATGATTAAAGAATGCGACTATTTGTAATAGCCACATTCTAAAATCAAAGTGTTTGATTTATGAATGTGGCTATTACAAATAGTCGCATTCATAAATGAACTTAATTTTAAACATGTCACTGCATTTTGAAAAAATGCGTCTAACCATAAAAACGCATTTAATAAATAATAATTGTTTTTTCATTTTACACCAGTACTACTTAACATATTTAATTGACTTATAAAAGCAAGAAAAAAAATCTATATTTAATAAAATTAATTAGGTTGAGATGTCATGTAAAATGTTATATTCAAACTAAAATAATGAACCTCAAACACAAAGTTAAAGTTCAACGCAAAATCAATAAATTTGAACAAACAAACTAAGTTTATATTTTCAATAAATCAATTATTACAAACAACTATATTATAAAATATCTATATTTCAAATATCATATATCAATATAATTTCTAATATCCTTTCAAAAATATTTTTAGTCTCATAATTTTATTTTTCATATTTTTTTTCAAAATTTCGACAATATAACACTTAAAATGTACACTGTACCGACCAGTCCTTGGGCGTTGTTGACCACCGGTAACGTTGGTGCCACGTAAGCGGGTCCCACGAGCAGCGTGAGTCAATATCTCACGAAGCACGTGCGCCAAGGAGTCAAAGAGTGGTCAGACATCGGTCATCAGGATGTACTGACGTGCCACTAGACAGTGTGGAGTTCGGGAACCCAAACAGTAGAGCTGGGCCACGAGAGGTCGATCCCATATCACACACCAATTATCATAAAGGGAGAAGCTTAGATCATGAGGGCCCATGCGTGTAGAGTGGATAACGCGTTCAGGCGTAACACAAAGTGTAGAGCCACTAGAAAGATATGACCTATGAGGGTCGTGTTCCAGGGGTGAGCTGCATGCATGGCACGTGAAACAGCTAGGGCACTCCCAAAGGCGGGTGACCCCAGAGATCAGGTGCACGAGAAGGCACCCAGGTGGTCACCCCGCCAGAGGTTGCACTCCAGTTAGGGACCCCACGCGTTAGGTTATCCTGAAAGTAGGGTAACAACAGTGTTGGGCCCGCCCCATCAGAAAAGTCCATTTCGGGTAAAGAGGAAACCCTAGTTTCAGTCTATAAATAGTAAGGTAACAAACTTGACAAGGTATGTTATTCCCTTGCACCGCTTAACACACACAGTGACAGTTATACAGTTTGGTGTTTTCTAACCCTAGTACTGACTTGAGCATCAGAGTGCAAACGGCCTCTAGGGCGCCCTTTGTCTTTGTGTTTTCAGGCGTTCATCACAGGAAAGGCACGTGTCAGGACCCTTCAATGAGTCACTCATCTGAAACCATCCTAAGACCTTCACCGAGATAAGGCGTCGCGCGGTGGCTCATATTGCGGCAGAGGAAGAAGTTAGTGAAAAGCGCACATGTGTGGTTCCCACGCGGCCGCGCGACAGGACGTCCTCAAACCCTAAGGGTGCACGAGACAACGACAGAGATGAAGACCCCTGTGAAGCAGCAACCCTATCAACCAAGAAAGCCCAATGCCAGGGGATGCGGGAGAGAGAATGTGCCGCCAAGGCACGACTTCGTAGTAGAATTGAAGGACCTCATCGCTATCCCGAATGTAGCTGAGAGGCTAAAGGTACCTCCCAAGACCGACAAGAGGCTCGGGCCCAACAAAAACGCCTGGTGTGAGTTCCACCAAGCATTCGGCCATCCCATACGCAATTGCTTAGCGTTGGGGCACCAACTAGACGAGTTGGTGAAGAACGGTCTCCTCAGGGATTATTTGCAAGAAAAACAGGGGACTGAGGACATGGTGGCAACAGGGGGTGGCCTGGGGCACGAAGTCCCTGTACACGATGAGGTTCACACCATCGCATGAGGATTCTCGGGAAGAGGGTGTACTGCTTCTCAGTGAAAGAGATATGCATGAACGGTGATGTCAGTAGAAGCACAAAGGACCGACGACGCCTTCGACGACCTGGACTTCACCAAGGCCGACCTAGAAGACGTTGTCCACCATGACAATGACCCAGTGGTGATCTAAGCGGTAACCGCAGGAAGGAAGGTGCACCGTGTGTTAGTAGATTAGGGAAGCTCGGCAGACGTAATGTTCTGGTCGACTTTCAACAAACTGCAACTATCCCCCGACATGCTGAGGTTGTATGGCGGCTGTCTGTATGGTTTCGCGGGAGACCAGGTAGAAGTGCGCGGATACTTAGAGTTGAGTACCACCTTCACGGACGGTACCGTGTCACGTACGAAGAGCATTAGGTACCTTGTCGTCAATGCCTCATCCACTTATAACATGTTGGGTAGACCAACGCTGAATAGGTTAGGGGCGGTGCTGTCGAAAAGGCACATGAAGATGAAGCTACCGGACTTGACAGGAAAGGTGATTACCATCAAATCAGATCAGAAGGAGGCCAAGAGATGCTACGAGAACAACCTCAAAACAAGGAGAGGGGTATCTGTGGTCACTAGTAGACCACCATACACAGGGGAAGTAGAGTATGCCAAGGACCTGAAGAAAGACAACAGGTACCGGAGAAGGCAGCCCCATTTTTTTCACGTCAGGTCTCCCCCGTACGGGCCATTTCGTTCAGGAAAATAGAGGTCCTCGGGATGAAGCATGCAGATTTGAGGCGCTGAAGCAGGGCTCGGTTCCTTGCACATGGAATACGGTCGATTTCAAGTCTTATTTCAGTTAAGCAGGAGTATGGTACATGGTATTAAAGGACACTCTTTTTCCCTTATAAGGGTTTTTTAACGAGGTCACCAAATAAGTTTCGATTGAAATATTTTCTCGAGTTATGTACAATTCAGTTAAGAACTTGTTTTCCTTGCGTTAGAAGTCTTATGGGCGGAGAGGTAGGTTTGCAAGAGAACACCTCCCCTCTTGAGTGAAAACGCCAAGGTTAAACGAAATAGTTCGTGAGATAAATCCTCCGCGCCTTTGAGCGAAGCCGAGGTCAGTTAAAAACTTGTTTTCCTTGCGTTAGAAGTCTTATGGGCGGAGAGGTAGGTTCACAAGAGAACACCTCCCCTCTTGAGTGAAAACGCCAAGGTTAAACGAAATAGTTCATGAGATAAATCCTCCGCGCCTTTGAGCGAAGCTGATATCAGTTAAAAACTTGTTTTCCTTGCGTTAGAAGTCTTATGGGCGGAGAGGTAGGTTCGCAAGAGAACACCTCCCCTCTTGAGTGAAAACGCCAAGGTTAAACAAAATAGTTCTTGAGATAAATCCTCCGTGCCTTTGAGCAAAGTCGAGGTCAGTTAAGGGTTTGTTCTCCTTGCGTTAGAAGTCTTGAGAGTGAAGAGATAGGTTCGCGAGAGAACACCTCCCCTCTCGAATGAGAACGCCAAGTTTGAACAAAATAGTTCACCGGATAAATCCTCATCGCCTTTGAACGAAGCCGAGGTCAGCTAAGGGTTTGTTCTCCTTGCGGTTAGAGGCCTCGAAAGTAGAGAAGTAGGTTCCTAAAGAACACCTCCTCTTTCGAGCAAGAACGCCAAGGAGGAACGACCTAGTTCATAGTTAAAACCCCTCCTCACGATGAGGGGAGTATATCGCAGAACACTAGAAGAAGCGTCTTGGTGTCGAGCACCATGAGTTAGCGGTTAAGCAAGTCAAAAAGCAGTTTTTCAATTTAGAGAAAGGAAAGCAGTTATATGTTCGAGAAAATAAAGGTGTAGGCAGATAATAAAGAGTTTGTCTGACAACCAAATGCAAGTTAGGGAAGGACCCTGGGAACGATTTGCCCGTTTTTAACACAATTTGATACTGTGAAGGGTGTAATATCCATCTCAGGATGTGTGCAAGCAAATTGAGCAAGGGCGTCCCCGAATCCTGTGCCATAAGCATCAAGAACGTCTCCGGTCAGCTCAGCCTCAGCTTCTTCAAACCTCTTAGCTTGTTGATGAAGTTCGGCCTCCACTTGACCCAGATGCACCTCACGACTAATGGACCTTCGTTCAAGTCCCGTAATCTTGGACTTGGACACCTCATCAGCCTCTTCTAGCTCAAAGACCCGGATCCGCAAGGACAGAACTCTTGCCTCCAGCTCAGTAACCTCTCGGCACTTGGCATGAAGTTTTTTAGAGAGATTTTCTTCAGAGCGGCAAAGGCGAGCCAATTCCTCTCTCAGTGCAGCCTCGCAAGCAGCAAACGAATGAGCCTGCGGGGATGTTTCTGTCTTGGCCTCTATTACCCCCGGTTTAGCCCTAGTTAGTAGAGCATTGGACTGAGCAAGAAGAGCCCCAAAATTGAAGGTCAGTCTCTCCCTCGCAGCGGCCTCATCCAAGTCCACATTCACCCCTAGTTGGAAGCCCTTAAGGGCGTGTTGTAGGACAACGGGCAGCTCAAGGACAGGAGGAGTCCCAGAAGCACTCGTCCCACCAAGGTCAGGAAACAGGGGAACGCTAGTCGTGTGGTCGAGGGGCGAAACAGAACGACTGATACAAGAGGAATGGGAAGCCATCGCCGGCGTAGGCTTGGGCCTTTTAGAGATTGGCCCCTCGGCGGAGTTCTCGTCTGACTCGATCACTCACTATCGCTTTACCCTTGCAAGGAAATGGAATGGGAGACGATTGGACGACGACGAGAGGGTCCGCAACTCCAGGAATGGAAGGAGTAGGCGAAAACACAGCGGTGGCAGAAGTAAGGGCGTGGTGGCGAGAAGTGCCCACATCCCTAGAAATCCCGCGGAGGCGAGCGAGGATATTAGTCAGTTTGGCCCACTTCTCTTTGCTCAAAACCATACCGGCGTGCAAAATTTAGAAATACGAGTAAATCACATAAATGAAACATGCGAATACACGGAGGCAGAGCACGCAAACGTGACATTACGATAACAAGAATCAGCTCCCCCAGAGTTTCGAGTTTCTCGAACCTTAACTTGAAGGAAACCCAAAAACAAAGGGCAATTGATGCAAAGATTAAATAGCACATGCAGTTATCCAGAATCAGAATCAATAAACGAGTGCAGACAGTAGTCAAAGTTCGTACCTTCAATCAAATAGCAAGAAGATGCTGGAATGTGTAGAGGAAACGTGTGAATGCTTGAGGAAGAAGACAAAGCAATCAAGAGTTCCAGAGAATGACGGTACAAGTGATTGGACGCGCGCACGTTTTCGAAAGTTTAAGCAAACAAAGAAGTGTAAGCGACGTTAAGCCCTAACCATTGATCAAAAACATGTGTGCACAGATAAGACAGGCCCAGAAAGGCGTCACTTTGGCGCAGTATTTATGTCCTGTCACACAGAGCCACGTAGGTCGCCCAAGGCAAGGACTTGGCCTCTTCACTGAACGAGTTACAGCTCGAGACTGGGGACTTGTGTACCGACCAATCCTTGGGCGTTGTTGACCACTGGTAATGTTGGTGCCATGTAAGTGGGTCCCACGAGCAGCGTGAGCCAGTATCTCGCAAAGCACGTGCGCCAAGGAGCCAAAGAGTGGTCAGACATCGGTCATCAGAATGTATCGACGTGCCACTAGATAGTGTGGAGATCGGGAACCCAAACAGTAGAGCTGGGCCACGAGAGGTGGATCCCAGATCACAGGCTAGTTATCAGTAAGGGAGAAGCTTAGATCACGAGGGCCCATGCAAGTAGAGTGGATGACGCGTTCAGGCATAACACAAAGTGTAGAGCCATTTGAAAGATATGACCTATGAGGGTCGTGTTCCAGGGGTGAGCTGCATGCATGGCACGTGAAACAGCTAAGGCACTCCCAAAGGCGGGTGACCCAGAGATCAGGTGCACGAGGAGGCACCCAGGTGGTCACCCCGCAAAGGTTGCACTCTAATTAGAGACCCCACGCGCTAGGTTATCCTGAAAGTAGGGTAACAACAGTGTTGGGCTCGCCCCATCATAAAAGCTCATTTCGGGTAAAGAGGAAACCCTAGTTTCAATCTATAAATAGTAAGGTAACAAACTTGACAAGGTACGCTATTCCCTTGCGTCGTTTAACACACACACAGTGATACAGTTTGGTGTTTCCTAACCCTAGTACTGACTTGAGCGTCGAAGTGCAAACGACCTCTAGGGCGCCCTTTGTCTTTGTGTTTTCAGGCGTTCATCACAGGAAAGACACGTGCAAACACAAGGATTCTGGACGTAAGAGTGACGTAGACCCACGAAGGCGTTTCGGGTCAACCGGTAGGAACATACACTTTTCAAAAAAAAAAAAATACAAATTTTTGAAAAAGTAAAATAATATAATTCTTTTTAGGGTTAACTATCTCCATATTCTATATCATTGTGTTAAAAAAAACTAATCGATAAAAGAAAATCACTATAATTTAAACAAGAACACGTTATAAAAAAATTAAGAATATAAAGATAAATCAACTGGTAGGCACACGAAGACGTTTCGGGTCAACTGGTAGGAACATACACTTTTCAAAAAAAAATAATACAAATTTTTTAAAAAGTAAAATAATATAATTCTTTTAAGGTTAACTATCTCCATATTCAATATCATTGTGTTAAAAAAAAACTAATCGATAAAAGAAAATCACTATAATTTAAACAAGAACACGTTATAAAAAAATTAAGAATATAAAGAGAAATCAACTTGAATAAAAACAATCTAATCTAAAAGTAGTGGTGGTGGTAACCTGATAATTGTGAAACTGCAACCAAAAAAGAAATTGAGAACAAAGACACAAGGTACAATTGGAGGAATGAACAGTAAAGCAAAATACACCAAACTAAATAATTGATCTCCTGCGTTTCCTGCTAGGACAAATGTTCCTTGGATGTTTCGTAATCGATGGGATACTTGTCTTAATTACTGTGGAAAAATGAGGTTTAGGGTTACTCATATTTTTCGTGAAGGGAATGCGTATGCTGATAAGTTGGCTAATTTAGGATTTATTCATAGATAATCCTTTCATTGGTATAATAGACTTCCATCTAGTATGTCCTTAGAATTCTTTATTAATAGGTATAGTCTACCTATGTATCGTTTTTGTTAACATATGGGTTTTGGTCTAGTCCCCCCATATTTTTGTATTTTCTTTTTTTTAATAATACTTTTTTTTTCATGTGATGGCAAATTATTGTTGTTACTTGAAGTGTCAGCCTAGCTGAGATGTCAAGTAGCATAGTGATGCCTAACATGAAAGCTTTTTATAAAAAAAATAATAATAATTGATCACCTATGACTGTGGCGGGAAGAGTAATGATGTTTGTTTTCGTGTCAATTTTTTTGAGGGAGTTATTGTTTTCTGAATTTATTACTAAAAAAGTTATTAAATGAAAATTAATTTTATAAATCAAAATAATTAGTTATTATTTAATTAAAAATTAAAAATGATTTTATAAGTTAAAAAAATTATTAATATTTAAAGTATTTTTTATATTAATAAAATTTTATAAAATAATTTTTAAATTGTACCTAACCACTAGTTACTAAGATTTTAGGTACTTACTATTTTATATTCTAAATTAGTCTCTATTAATTTTTTAGACACCAATTTAAAATCTAAAATATTAGTCATTAAAACTTAGGTAGTTTATTTAGATACAAATTTAGAAACTATTTTATAAATTTTTATTAATAATTGAAACCACTTTAGATATGAATAATTTTTTAAGTCTCTAAATTAGTATCTAATTTAGTTAATATAGTGACTAATTATTGTTGATCTCTAAATTTAATTACTATTTAATTATTTTCTTGTAATGCATTTATTAGTGAAGAAATGAGAGTGCAGATATACGAAGAAAGTATGGATGAAATAACTGACTTGTGAGTGAACATTTGAGAGGAAAGTTAGCTGAGATCGTACAAAAGATAAAGTTGTCTTTCATTTTACAGTGTAGAAGCTCCAAGATGAGGTTTTTGAAGGTTGAGATTGTTGGGAATAATCGGTTACCTCCTTGCATAATCAATTATGCTTCAAAATAAATTAGATATTATGTTTCAAAATAAAACATTTGAAGCATAATCAATTATATAAGGAGCTAATCAATTATACATGTTTTTGCATCTTTAATTTGTTTTTTCATGATGGGATTCAACAAAGATGATGACGAGTTTGATAATGAACTCAACGAGGGAGTATGTCTGGCCCTTTTCCTCTTGAGCTTAGTGGTGGCGACTATGTGAGGGAGGAGAAGTTAGTGAGAGGTTTGCTGGTGTCGTGGGTGGGGTTCAGTTGACCACATAGATATAGTTGTTGTCATTCTTTGATTTGTTTTACCACCCTACCATCGTGTTCCTGCAAAGACTACTCATTACCTTATTGTTTTGATAATATCAATATTATGTTCTGTACTGGCCAGATCTCAGACATCGACATCAGAGATCGACATCAGACATTGACGTCGGACACGTGGTCTGGTTGCGATGTTGGGCCACGTAAGTGAGGCCCTAAAAATAGTATGTAATGAAACCTAGATATCAAAAGACCTAAATCACGGGAGGGTCCATGCATGTAATGTGTATAGTACATCAAGGTCTAGCACAAGCAAACATTCCCTAGTGGCGCCAAGAGCCTAAAAGCGCTAGGGTTCTCGGGGAAAGCTGCATGCATGGCACGTGAATAATTAGGGCACCTACAGAACAGATGGTCCCTACAATGCCATGAGTTGGTACCCTAGCGGCCATATTGTTAAGATTATGCACTTTAGAAGAAGAAAGTTTTGTGCGGCGGCTGCGCTAAGATTGCGTAACACGCAACAGGATGCCCTCCTAGTAACACATAAGAGAATAAAAAACTTCTCATTTCTTCTTACCATCTTCTTACATACCATTTTCTTATATGGTATCAGAGCACTGATCTTGGTGCTCTGACAGCCTCTCCATTTTTATTCACTAAATAAGAGATCATGTCTGGCAAAGAAGACACTAGTAACGAGTCCGATAGAAACCTCGCACAAGGTTTCACCGCCGAGCAAATTCAGCAATTGGCAAAGGCTATTCACTCGCTCAACAATAACGGTAAAAGTGACACGTTTGTTAGCGCTGCAGGTCTGCTTTCCCATAACTCGTCTATTAATTCTGCTTTTACGAAACCATGAATTTTGGATAGCGGAGCAACCAATTATTTTGCATCTGATTCACAATTTTTCACACACACTTCATCATCATTTATTCCAAATGTTAATATGCCCATAAGCTCAACTGCGCCCATCTCATCTACGAGCACAATTAAATTCAATAACAATATCATTCTCAAAGATGTTCTTTGTGTTCCTTCTTTTAATTTAAATCTCATGTCCGTTAGTAAGATAACCACTTCACTAAATTGTTGTGTCGTTTTTACTCCACATGGTTGCATTTTGCAGGACTTGGCTACGAGGAGGATGATTGGCTCGGGTAAAAAACACGCAGGCTTATACTACATGTCCCCGCTTCCAAACCAAGCCCACACATCTCAAATTTTGACCGACCTTGATTTATGGCACAAGCGCCTTGGACATCCTTCTCCGGTGTATCTACAACTTGCATCTTCCTTACTACCTATCAGTAAAAATCTCATTCTCATTCATAATAATTGTAGTATTTGTCCTAAAGCTAAACAAACAAGGTTACCCTTTCCTTTAAGCACAATAAAATCTCATTCTCCATTTAATCTATTGCATTGTGACATTTGGGGTCCTCATAAAACCCCAACTCATTTTGGAAAACGTTTTTTTCTCACTATA
>Ga0123342_1000928_pt1 | contig 48773 bp, 31 predicted proteins | sample Turbeawhitnodule_FD_89960 | JGI IMG/M metagenome (GOLD analysis project Ga0123342, IMG submission 89960) | Root nodule microbial communities of legume samples collected from Mexico - Turtle bean Mexico white nodule | ecosystem: Host-associated > Plants > Roots > Nodule | place: Mexico: Nepantla...
ATCTTTTAAAGGGAGTTGTTACTGAGTTATTTCAATTCCATAATTTCTTTTCTTTGGCTAAAAATGAAAGAAATTAAATTATGGAATTGAAATAAAAAATGAAAACATACAGGATCCAAGTAAAAAAATAAAATTGGATTTTTTATATTTTTTTTTTTTCACCCCCCACAATTTTCTTTTTATTTCCCCTTTCCCCCACCCCCCCCCCCCCCCCCCCTCTCCTCAATCTGGGTGGTAGATGTTTGTCATACCTAGATTGGATCTAATGTTTTCATATGTTTTCCTTGGAAGAGCTTTTGTCAGGATGTTTGATGTTTGTTTGCAACATGAAACATGGCCAACACTTATAATACCATGGTAAATTTTTTCTTTAATGAAGTGTCAGTCAATCTCTGCATGCTTTATCATATCATGGTGGACTGGGTTCTTTGCAATGCTTATAGTGGCTTTGTTGTCACATAATATCCTCATAGTATAATTGATAGGAATTGTTATTTCATCCATCACCCTCTTAAGCCAGATTCCTTCACAAATACCTTGAGTCATAACCCTAAATTCAGCTTCTGCACTACTCCTTGCCACCACAGGTTGCTTCTTGCTTCATCAACTCACCAAGTTCCCCTACCCAAAGGAGCAGTAGGTTGTAATTGATTTCCTATCAGAATCTGAGTCAGTATAGACTTCAATGCCACTGTTTGCATTCTTCTTGAAGTAGAGCCCTCGACCTGATGTACCTTTAATGTATTGGAGGATTCTGCCCGCTGTTTTCATGTGGACCTTAGTTGGATTAGATGTATAGCGACTAGCCAAGCTCACAAAAAACCAGTGTCGGGCCTAGTGAGTTAGGTAGATTAGTTTCCCAACTAGGCTTAGATATATATTTTTATCAGCTAGTGGACTTTCTTGTTCACCTCTCTTTTCCGGTTCTATGGAAGTATTGACTGCCTTGCACCCAAGCATGTTAGTTTCTTGAAGTAAGTCAGTGTGTATTTCCTTTGTGATTCATAAATGCCATTCGTTGTCCAAGCGATTTCCACCCTTAGAAAATAATTGAGCTGACCCAAGTCCTTGACTTTAAATTCCTTAGCCAAAAGTCCCTTCAGATGCTTGATTTGATCATAGTTGTTTCCTGTGATAACGATATCATCAACTTAAACAATGAACAAGGCTACCTTCCCTTCCACAGTGTTTGATAAACATAATGTGATCTTATTGACATTGGTTGAACCTCTCTTCCTTGACAACTTGAGTCAATCTATCAAACCATGTTCTCGGAGATTGCTTAAGGCCATATAGAGATTTTTGGAGCTTGCACACCATGCTTGAGGTTTTGGATGATTCAATTCTTGGGGGAATTTGCATATGGACTTCTTCTTCTAGTTCACCATTTAGCAAGACATTCTTGATGTCTAGTGACCAATCTAAATTTGCAGTTAAAGAGATTATGACTTAGATTGAATTGATTTTTGCCACCGGTGGAAAAGTCTCTTCGTAGTCCACTCCATACAATTGGGTAAAGTCTTTTGCCAACAGTCGAGCTCTGAACCAGTTTATACTACCATCACATTGTATTTGATGGAGAATATCCACTTGCATCCAATTAATTTCTTCCCTTCTAGTATAGTGGTGATATCCCATGTGCCATTTTTAACCAAGGTCTGGACTTTTTCAGTTACATGCTTCCAATTTAGGTTGTTGGAGTGCGTCTTGAACATTCCTTGGGATATGTGTGCAGTCAAGAGCTTCTACAAAAGACCTATAACCCTGTAATTATTTTCCATTGGACACGTATTTCTCAATGTGGTGTTGAGTGCAAGTTCTCACCCTTTTTTCTTAAGGCAATAGGAATGTCAATGTCATCAATAGGTCCAGAATTAGAAACGATATTACCTAGGGAAAACTCATTTTTTGGAGCCAGGTTGGATTCATGGCTCTGCCTTAGAGCTCTGTTGGGCTCAACTCCCTTCCTATTCTTCCTGAAGTATGTCATCCAATTGTTTTCATGTGTAACAGGGCCTTGATTATGTTGAGATGCAGTCCTCTCTCTAGCTTTAGTTGGGGCAGTTTCTACTGCATCTACTGAAGTTTCCTTTGCTGCAAGTGCAGTCTTGGCTGACACTGCATTTGGGGCAGACTTGGCTAGATAAAATCCCAACTCATTAAATTATTTAATGTCACATGAACCCACCCAAGATAAGTAAACGTAGGGCCATCAAATCATTGTGGAGCAAGTAGTGTCAAAGTTCTTGGCAAACAATGTACAAACACAAGGTGTCATTGGTATAAGGGCATAAGCCTCATTCCATGATGATAGAAAATAGGTTCAGTGAGGTGTGAATAATGGACTTGAGAATGTTGGACAATTAAACATCAATCTTCATCTATTGTTCGTGTTCATCTGCTGGTACAAATTCAGCAGAGGGGGTGAGATGAATTTATGGCCTAACCCATTGATCCATTGCTAGATTCCAGAAGTCCAAGTGTCTATCTTCTCGATAGTAACATGATTGTTAGAGAAGATGACAAAATATGTTCTGGATGTAGGGATGGTGTTGGAAGTCATTTTTCAAAAACTGAAAAAAATACAAAAATAAAATGAATGAGAGAAAAAGAAGATTCACCCACCAAATTAACTTCAATGAAGCTAGAACTACTAGGGTATAGGTTTAAGGAGGAGGCAACTTAGGCAAGAGGTTGTTGATCCTCAGTGTTGCTGCATGCGCAAGTAAGGGAGACACAAATGTGTGGAGAAGATGCTTGAGTGAGGGCACATGGGCATGTTTCTTGTGCAGTGATTTGTATGGTTGAGTAGATAGGTATGACACGATCCTAACAATGTGGTTGCCAAGAAAAAAAGTGTCACCGGAAAACTTGTCGAAAACATCAGAAACCGCCAATAGGAATAGTGAGTGAACCTGGAAAGAAACAAAAGGAAAAACACAGTTTTAGACTCTATATATGTTGTTAAACTATAAGGAAAGATGTAGTATTGAGCTGAAACTTTTTGTTTTTGTTACAGCATGCGTGATTTATAAAATATTGAGAAAACAAAATTATTACAATAAATATAGGAGATTTGGTTTTCTCTAATAATAAATAATAAACATTACTAATAATACAAATATGATCTTGATATTTGTAATTATAAAGATGATACTTTTTTTATTAAAAATAAAGGAAAGAGAAAATAGAATAATCCTTTGTGTCTAATGAGCACACAAGGTTATGTTTATATAGAGAAAACATGCAGAAAAAATGGGCTAAGTCCAGTACATAGATAGATATATCTAACCCTATCTAGAAATATCTAACATAAATATCTAACATAGCTAGAAATATCTAACAATTTTATTATAACGGCAACTTTTTGTTTTGTCCATCTCACAATCTACTTACTTTTACAGATACCAAAGGCCCATTTCTTCAAGATTCCCTTTATTTGTATCTCAGGTATTTTATTCGTTTAGCGTTCAGGTCTCCACTTCAAAGGAGTTTCTTTTTGTCTCCGTAAATGATTCAAATTGTCAATGTTCTGCAAATGCAAAGACAACATTAACAGATGATTGTGACCAAAAAAAGTTAATACATTACAACATAAATAGCTGATTGTGGTTCTTTATTTTCTATTCAGGATGGATCAGATCCAGATGTTAAAAGTAAGGCTTTGAGCTATGATCAGTTATCTTATATGCAGGTATAGGCATTTATATAAATGAGCTGAACTTTGAAAATCAGACCAGTATCCTCTCACTTCGGAAGGCCAATTACATGTTCTGTTGTGCATATTAATGTGTGTAAACTCTCAGTTAGCTATAGTTATGATGATTGCTGTAAATTAGTTAATGATCAATGATTAACTTAATTTTTATAATCATACTAAATTAAATTAGTATGATTATTAAAATCCAGGAGCTAATATTTCTTCAGTATTACTAATAAGATATTTGTGTGCAAGCCAAGATACCCTATTTCCTAAGCACTCAGTTTCTTTAGCCTAAATTGGATAATAGAAATACAGATGGGTTTTATTTCTTAGCATGATGATGTTGTAGAGATATAGAACGATCACTAAAATTATTTTGATCTCAATAATTTTAGATTTGTGGTTATTGACTAATAGTTTGATAATGAAAAAACAGGTTCTCTGTACTAATATTATTAGTTTGATGCAGCACTTGGATTTTGAACCAGTTCAAACTGAACGACCAGGAGAGATAATTGCTTACTACAAAATTGCAAGTAAGAGTATTTTCAGTTTTCCTGGGTTGTGTTCTCCATTTGAAAGGAATATTCAATTGATACATTTATCAGGTCATTACAAGTGGGCTTTAGATGTGCTGTTCTACAAGCATAACTTCAGCCGAGTAATCATCCTTGAAGGTGAATTTAAATCTTTTTATCATTAGTAAACATATGGAAGCTAATACAACTACTTTATTCAATCTCAGATGACATGGATATAGCACCTGATTTCTTTGATTATTTTGAAGCTGCAGCGACCCTCCTTGACAAGGATAAGTATGTGCTAAATAAGGGTAGAATGCTTAATTTATTTTATGATGTTTTGTTACGCTAGTTTTATTAAACTTGGGGATCTCTGTTCACAATTCATCTGTTTTAGGTCTATTATGGCTGTTTCCTCATGGAATGATAATGGACAAAAGCAGTTTGTACATGATTCATGTAAGTTTATTCATTTGTCGGTTTCAGTAATTTTCTATCAATTATTTTTTAATTCATGTCTTGATTTGATATTGTAATAAATGTGTTCAGAATCAGACTTGAATAAATTCTGAATTATGATCATAGTCTATTATTTGCTTTCTGATATTTCTCCTTGATTGCAGCAGATTTGGTTTTCTTTTTGAAATGGGTTCTGTAATCAGTGGCCATATTATTAGGAACAAGAGAAATAAAATATTTCCTTGTGTTCTGATCAATGGTATTAGAGCTTTGGCTTTTAGCCTTGCTATCTCCAAAGGTGAAAATTTCAATGACTGGTGCCAATTTATTTTCTTTGACACCGGCATGTGAAACTGTGACTCCACCTTAGTGAATGATCGTGTGGACCCTTAAACCAGAGGTTTTCTCACACTAATGGAAACCCAGAGGAAATCTAGTATAGAAACAAATGACTAATGCTTTGTGTACCAAAAAATTTAATTTCATTTTTCATACAATAAATAATGCTGAGAATGACATAATCTTTTAGTTGAAGGGATCAAGCTTTTTCCGAAGGCAATGCTATTTCTGGGACCTCCTTGTCCTAGGTTGTTGGCCTATAGCTTCCAAGCCTTTGCCTTCTATGGTCGCAATTTTCTTTTAAATTCACTTGAACACTGAAAAAGTACTGGAATTCAATGCATATTTATTTGGTGTTTTCAACATTAATAATTTTACATGCATAGAAACAAGTTTGTAAACACGAGATCATCTACATCCACTGTTAACTTTTACCAGCGATACATATTTCCCTGATTACCAGGATCAAATCATATTTCTTGCAAAAGATATCTCAGAAGATTACTGCTACCATTCTGATGAATTTTATTTGATCTAATTTGCAGATGAACTTTACCGTTCAGATTTCTTTCCTGGGTTAGGATGGATGCTGGTCAGATCTATATGGGATGAGTTATCACCAAAATGGCCTAAGGCATATCCTTGATATTTCAGTAATTATTCTTGTTTGTGTCTATCATATTTTGTTTTTTTGGAGGATTCCGAATGAGGAAATCTTGGTAAAAGTATTTATCGTGTAGGAATAGTAATTCTTCAAATTTGGATTTAAAGCCTAATTTAATGCCGCAAAACCAGCTTGTATTGTGAGGACTATTCAAGCCTTATAAGGATTACATTTGTATCTCCAGTGAATGTGGGATTTTACGCACTCCCTCATACCTAGGAACTTGACATTTGGAATGTAGACAAATGCAAGGATGTAATAACAACACCCTGTTATGCCTGGGAATAAACACTTAGATTGAAAATCTTTACAAGTGACTCAATAATAAAACTAGGATAATTTTATACACTTTCTTAAAAGTTGGGCTTACAACATTACTCCACAAAACTGAATTGTAAAATGAGGACTACCGAAAACTTCGAGAGGATTACATTGGTTTTATGTTTAGTTGAAATCTCAATACACCACCTTCGCTAAGACCGGGCATTTAGAGCATGAACAAATGAGGATGACCCAATAATAACAGCATGTTACACCTAGACATAGACTTTTGGAGTGTGGACAATGAGTGGTCTAATTCAAGCCCACAAAACCAGTTGAATAGGTGAGAATTGCAAGGCCTGTAAGGATTACATAGCCTATTTCTCTAATTAATGTGGGAATTCAACAATAATAACCATGTGATACAATTAGGCTAATAAATTGTACAATAGTCTGAACCCTCAAAATTACCTAGCTGATGTATGTTTTGTGGCTCCCAAGTAACAAGAACGATGTGCCAAAAATCAGGAATCCGTGTAGAATGACAATACCCAGAGAATAGCTATTAACAAGCGTAGCATTGGAGTGGATGAGATGACATTAGTATCCTAATTGGAATTCTTTAGATTAGGGTTCACCTAGGTGTTGGGTTGAAACAAATTGAACTACATAGGTTGCTGTGTTGGAGGATCATAGAGAATAAGAGACTCATGTGGTTGATAATTTACATCAGCCCTGTAGAAGCAGTTGAGAAAAATATAAAAGAATAGAGAATGAATATGAGAGAGTGAACTTCCCTCTCTTAGGATCTCATATTATAATAACTTTGGATACATCAGATACAATGTATGAGAGGGAAGAGAAGAGAATATGAAAAGATGTATCTTGGAACAAGGTTCAGCACAAAGCATACCCCACCTTTATGATAAATCTATTTAAGACTTTTTATTCTAACACTCCCCCTCAAGTTGGAGCATACAAATTGTATGTGCCAAGCTTGTTACAAATAAATTCAATCTAAGGTCCTCTTATGGTTTCTGATGGGAGCAGAGGATGGGTCGAGGTGCCTATGAAGATCCAAGGACAAATCAAGCAAGCCGAAATGCTTGGAAAGGGATGCTTTGGTGTTGGAGGTCTGAAAGTGATAGGGATCTTGGGAGAAGTTGAGATAGCTCTGGTGCTTCAATAGGTTTCGAGAGTATGCACTGCTTTGAGAAGTGCACTATCCTTCACAATTCATTCTCACCCACACGTGAGCTGGCGTAAACATCACTGGTATAGTTGTGAGAATGCTGGAACTGGTTTAGTGGTGCAGGACAGGCTTGCTGGAGCTTGGAGGCTGCTCATCGTGTACATACAACTACGGTTTTTTTGGTTTTGGCATGGGTAAGTTGGGAGCAAGGCTACAACAAATGAAGATATGGAAGGGTGGTGTTACGGAAGGACAACAGTAGGTGTATGTTAGGTGCTGGCTTTGGATGATGGTATTTGGTTATTTTAGCTGGAAGGGGAGCTAGTGGTCTTGGAAGAACATGCTGGGGTAGAAACGTGTGAGGTTGGTTTGAGTGCAAGAGAAATCACCACTTTTTGGAGCCTGCTGCAGTTGAGAATATATATCAAGCACCTTGGTTTTTAGTGTTTGATTTCCTCATGGTTCTGCTGATGGGCTAAGCGACTTGCGTAGGTGAAAGATAGGATGGTATTTTGTAAGGCAAGTTACTCCGGGGTACTTGCTGCTTTTTCCACTGCTAATGAGGCATCCTTAGGATTTTGTTTTAAGGGATAGATCACAAGCTAAGAGCACCCTCCTCACAATTGCATGGAGGATGGGTTTAGTGGGTTTGTAAGCTCAATCCTGCTTCTATGATTCTGTTTTTTGCAGGGTTTAGCTTTGTATCTATCATTGCAGGTATAGCCTCTTTATGGTTGCTCAGTGGTATAACCAGTTTGTGGTTTGTAAACGGGTTGGGATACCCCTAAAGTATCCCTCTTAATTTAATTTATTCATTGCTGATCAAAAAAAAAAAAGGTCCTCTTATGGATTTATTTAATACATCTGCAAGTTGATCATTTGATTTGACAACTTAGTGCATACTTCCTTGGACAACAACTTTTCTCAAATAAAATGACAGTCAATTTCTACGAGTTTAGCCTCTGATGGGACACTAGATTGGAAGCAATGTGGAGAGAAAGTTTGGCTATCACAATACATCTTCATTGGTTGAAACTCACAAAAATATAATTCTTGGAAGAATTCTTTTACCCATATAAGCTGACAAGTGAGCGATGCAATTGCCCTATACTCAACTTTAGCAAATGATCGGGCAACAACATTTTGTTTCTTGCTTTTCCAAGAGATAATATTTCCTCCAAATAAAACACAATATCTTGTAGTAGAGCCTTTGTACATAGGAGAACCAACCCAATCAACATCACAATATCAAAATATTTGGGTATTCCCTTTATCTTCATGAAGTAGTCCTTGTCCTCAAGCATTTTTTAGATACCTTAGAATAAGGATGACAACATTTTCTGCTTGACTCAACACCAACTACAAAAGACAAATCTGGTATAGTAATAGTGAGATAAATAAGTTTTACAACCAATCTTCTATATCTTTCTGGATTTTATAAAGTTTCTTTTGCTATTAATTTTTTATTTGGATCCATAGGACAATCCACAAGGTTTTTTTTAACTCGTTTTAGGCATCACAAAATGCCATCACATGAAAGAAAACAGAAAACAGAAAAATTATACAAACAAACATAGGGGAACTAGGCCAAAAACTATGCTGAGAAAACAAGCAACTCTAAAAAACTAAACAAATTGGTTTACAATCAATCATACCTGTCACTTTTAGGATGTCAAAAGTATATTTCCTTTTAAGAGACTACAACTCCTTCCTTTGACTGGCCTACTTTTTATTCCAAAAAATATTTGAGACCTCCTTCAATTAAGAGATTCTAGCAACATCATTCTCTTTAATGACTATATCGTCAACATACACTATAGATACTTATATTTTCTAGGGGAGGTGTGATAATAGAAACATAAATGGTATGTATCATTGCGTTTCATCCTAAAGGATTGAACAATGTGGTTGAAATTTCCAAACCAAACATGTGGAGATTGCTTGCGACCATATAGAGAGCAACACAAATTACAAACCAAACCAGACTCCCTATGAGAAACAAACCCAAGAGGTTTCTCCATGTAGACTTCCTCTTCTATATCTTCATGCAGAAAAACATTTAACATCTAATTGATGAAGGGCATAATGACAAATACTAACCATGCAAGGAAAAGTCTGACAGTAGTATGAGTACCTTTGCAAATGACAATGGACCAACTCGAGTCATCATGATCGGGGCTTGTGGTATTAAGTGATGATTGAGAAGGACTTGTTGAAGAGGATTCACCTAGGGGCACTGGACTAGCCATTTGGTTCCTGAGTTGATAGGTAATAAGTGGTGACAATGGTTCAGGAGGATTTTGTATGGTATTTTGGGTGTTAGGTGCAGAAGGATTGAAAGACTCAACTAAGGGCATATGTAGGACATGTTGGACAAAGTTAGAATCTTGTGTAGAAGGAGGGAAGAAGGAAGTTGGTTCAAAAAAAGGTGACATTGAAAAACGTATAGTACTTCTTGGTTTTAGGAGAGTAACATCGATATCTTTATTGAAGTCGAGAATAGTCCAAGAAGACACATTTGATGGCTCTAGCTAAGAGAGTATCTAAACCTAGAGATATATCATGGACAACATACATAAATGAAAACACATGGAGATATGAAAGAGGGGTTCTTCTGGAAATAGAATGGAGTAGGGAACTTTATTTTGAAGTGAAGAAAACATTTTGTTAATGAGAAAAGAGGCAGTTAGGAAAGCATCACCCCAATAATATATTTGCACCAAGCAATAAGGGACGAACAATTTCAACCAACTGTCTATTTTTCCTTTTTAATATACCATTTTGCTAAGGTGTGTGAGGGTAAGTAGACTGATACAAAATCCGTGTGAACTTAAGAGTTTAGATAAATAAAAGGAAAAATATTCCTTGGTGTTATCGTCCCGTAAGATTTTGATTAGTTTTCCAAATTGATTTCTGATTTCATTAAAGAAAGACATAAAAATACAAAAAAGTTCAAAGCGATGTTTCATTAGATAAACCCAAGTACATGTAGAAAACTCAATGAAGTAACAAAATATCTAAAACCAAAAGATGACACATGACTTGGTCCCTAAATATCACAATGGATGATAGAAAATACATAGTTACATCTAGATTCAGAATGTTAAGGAAAATAAGACTTGACTTGTTATCCTAATTAACATGATTCACATTCTATAGTTTGGGGACAATTAAGTTCAGGAACCATCTTTAATTTTGACAAAGGAGGATGACCTAAACGTTCATGTAGTAGCTTAAGAGACAAGGATGCAACTAAAGATACAAATGAGCTAGTACCAAGGTAGTATAGATCTCTAGATTCATGTCCTTTGCCAATCATTCGACCCATACCACGTTCCTGTATAACAAGGGAGTTGACATCAAAGGTTATTGAACAATTATATGATTTAGTTAATTGACTTAAAGAAATAAGACTAAAGGGACAAATAAGAACAAAAAGAATTTTTTTTAAGTTTAAAGGAGAAAGGGAAAGTTGACCAATTCCTTGGGAAGCTACATTAGATCCGTTGACTAAGGTTGTGAAATGAGATGTTTTAGGAAAGGAAAGAGAACAAAACAAAGAGATATTACCAGGAAGCGTATATCGTTATTTGTATAATTATAACAGGAAGCGTATATCGTTATTTTTATAATTATAACAAGAAGCGTATATCGTTATTTTTATAATTATAACATGAAGCATATATCATTGAGTGCAATGAGCAGAAGGAGAGAATTTTTGTGTTAAATCAATTAGTTTGAGGTTCATGTGAAAGAAGTAAAGCCCCCCACTTCGGCAATAGGACTCTCAAACTTGCTTTGAATAACGAAGATCACTTCTGCATATTCTTGTGGCATCCACATGTTCTTCATGTGGGATAGGGTTACCCTCACCTATGAATTCGTCAACAATGGTTTTGATTTGGGACAAAAATTGTGCATTGTTATGTTTTCAAGAGAGACTCAACGAAGGTTAGTATGAAGTTGGTAAGCACACACCTTTGTTTGCATCTAGAAATACTTGTTAATTGTGTCCCAAACCTGATATGAGTGGGTCAAACCCAATGATGCTAGAGGGGATCAATTTCAATAATGTTAATTGAAGTCATGTAAGAAGCAATCTATCCTAAAATTTCTAGGTTTCACATATGGGGTTCTTATTGTCAGCGTTGCGATCCTCTGATCAGAGAGGTATTGCAAAGGAGTTGATGGGTTAAAAATGAATTGCTAAAGCCTATGCGATTTGATAATGGGTTTAATTTGTTGTCTCTCATAAAGATAGTTGGAGTTATCGAGTTTCACAGCTAAGGAAGTGGGAAAGGAATGAGGTGCAAATGCGACGGGATTTGAGGTAGCTCTTAGAATGTGGACTTCAAGTCTAGCTCAACTTTGCAAAACGACTTGTAAAGTGAGGTTTGCACTCACTTATATACTATAATTGGGTTATATCTTTAGTCAATGTAGGATCTTTAACACACCATCATTCGAGCACTAGACATATCAAGAATGAGAATAAATATTTATGAATGATCTGATAGTGACTTGATTGTAGGTGATAGATAGGTTCAACAAACTTTGTTATGATACACTCTGATACCATCTTAGAAAGCGGACTTTAAGTCTAACTTGACATTACAAAACCAGGCTTGTAAATGAGATTTGCATCCACTTATAATTTGATTATATCTATAATCGATGTGAGATCTCCATGAAAGTAGCCATGAGCAAAAAGAGAGACCAAGGTTAAAGAAATAATTAGAGTTTACCACGAGGAATGGTGGCTCTCGATACCACCCTTGCCAAAACATACAAGCCATATCCAAAACAGAATAATAAAAGGGACAGCTGTCAAAATAAAGGGCAATATTTTGCTGTTGAAACAGAATGAGAAAACTGAGAGAAAATAATATTTTTCAGATTTTACTCTAATAGTCTTGTACTTTAAATGTTGAAGCTGTAAAGATCCTATGATCCTCCAAGGAGACGTCCACATCAGTGATGGGATCATATGGTATGTTGCTCAAGAATATAGGGATGGAAATGTTTTTCAGACATTAAATTCAAATGAAAGAGAAAATATACCTTAATATGTCAAAGTACTAGTACCTGCTGAATTTTCTTATAGATAGTAAGGATGCACATCCCCTCCTTCTGTAGTGAACAAAGACCAAGAAAGGAGGAACAATTGGTTCCTTGGAAAAAATGGTGTTGTTCATGCAGAACAGTAATCAGCACCAAAAAATTGAAGCAAAATGAATTTTTGGACAGGTTGCTAGTTACAGGAAAAGATATAACAGTGGCTAGAAAACTGCCAGAAAAGTTGACAGTGATAAGAAACAATGCCTGAAAAATTCTGAAGTCACCTGAAAAGTCATTGGTGACTGGAATGGTTGCCTGAAAATGATAGTCACCGGCAAGGTGACCAGAAAGTATGGCATTAGCTAAAAAGTAACTGGGAAATACGATTGCTGAAAACGTCATTGGAAGCTTTGATACCGCACTGGAAGAGAAGTAATTTTTTTCTGATTGCTCAAGTTATTATTCCACACAGCCGAATGAGTTTATTTATATACAGAGAATTATGAAGATAATTAATGTCAAAACAATTTAAAAGAGAACAATTAAGATACCATTGCTTCCTTTGATGCATTGGACGTATACCTAGGCAACTTTGGAAAATAAACATTAAAGGAGTTCTTATCTTCTAAAAATTATTTTCCCATTTCCAATGGTTGTTTGCCAACCATACCAATAGGTAGGAACAAATGGACCGGACAATATCTGATTGTTCACCACTTCAAGGTTAGGTCAGAGTTCAGATAGGGCGAGGGCCATGAATATCTGGTTGTGTTGCTTGTAAGATTACCATCATATCTCTCAATTGTAAACGAGCAACAGGGTGGTCACACCGACATTGCAGTGCTTTCTTGGGACTAATCAAAGGGTTAGCATGAGTTTTAGGCATATGAAGCATGGTGGGATATTATGATCAGTAGGTTTTATTGAAATGTGTGTCTAACATGACACATATCCTGCTTTATTTTTATCGAAATTATGCTGTAAATAAGGGTACAATGAATGAATAAACTCCCAAATTTCTAGCTGCACACCTTTCTATATTTTTGTATTTACGTTGAATTAAATTATAGATCTACAGGATCCAATTACTTGTTTCCTATTTAATTTATACGACTTTGGGCTTTACAAACACAATAGCTAGCTTTTGTAGTGTGGCTCTCCAGAGCCCAAGCTTTGTATTAGATTTCCTTGTTTAGGAATCACCCTTGTTTAATTTCAGTAAATCTGTAATTGTACATAAACTTTTCTTTGACAAAATTTCACTTACTGGGATGACTGGTTGAGACTAAAAGAAAATCACAAAGGACGACAGTTTATCCGACCCGAAGTGTGCAGAACATATAACTTTGGTGAGCATGTAAGTTTGCTAATTGTACATAGAAGATTGAACTTTTATGCCATTTAGTTATTTTCTGTAGAACCTTTGCAGGTATGCATGCTATATAAACCTCAGTTTAAAAAATATTTATTGGTCTGGTAAAAACTACAATAAATTTGTGCTGTGGGATACACTTTGATTTTATTTGCAAAGGTGCCTATTCTTTGTTAATAGGAATCTTGTCTTAAAAAAATTTCTTTACACATGGTATGCATTCATTAGTAATTTAGAGTAGGATAATTTTTTTATGCTAACGTTGTTTATCTATTGCATTTTCATTGACTTAAATAAAGTTCACGATGATTCTTACTTTAGATTTTCTTATGTTGGATATTTGCTTCTATATGGTGTATTTCTAGAACTTTTGACAACAAAATTTACAGACATATCTCTACGTCCTTTTAGCTTCTTTATTGTATTCAACCAGTGGTTTTTTGTATAGGGTGGCTTTGTCTGTTCATTCTTCTTAGTTTTGTTTCTTGTATTCTTTTATTTGTCTATGAGAATATTGCATTCTCCTAAATGTAGCTTATCCTTCCATTCATTAAAATGATTTAGAGAGCTATAAAAGGTCAAAACAGATATCATAAGTTATTGATTTTCCTGTTTCTATTTCCCATTTACTCTGAAATCCTTGTGTGGGTTTTGTTCATGCAAGGGTTCTAGTTTTGGACTGTTTTTTAAGAAATATCTGGAGCCAATCAAGCTGAATGATGTCAAGGTACACACGCTCTATGAACAGTATTAAATATGTTTCTTGTTATTAGAATGACGCTATTTTCCTTTGGGTTGTTCGAAGGTTAACTGGAGATCAATGGATTTGAGCTATTTACTGGAGGTGAGATGCAGCATTGTGTTTTTGTCTGAGCATATATGTAAAGGAATGCTGTAATGGTATATGGAACTTGTTTTGCCCTTTCCAGGATAGGTATTCTATGCATTTTGCCAACACTGTTAAGAAAGCTACACCTGTCTATGGAGCTGACATGGTTCTAAAGGCATATAATATAGATGGTGATGTGCGTATCAAATATAAAGATCAGTCAGACTTTGAAAACATTGCTCGCCAATTTGGTATATTTGAAGAGTGGAAGGTAATTCCACTATGTTTGTTTTTAACTTCACAAGGGCAATGCATCATGATATGCAATTGGAGTCCTGAATTTCAATGTCTGATTTCAATCTGCCGTGGCAGATTATACACTGGACTAATTATAGAATGAAATCACTCTAGTCTGAGTCCTGGATGAAATTTGAAGCAAAAAACTAGGCTAAAATCTTCTGTGTCTATACGTTTTAGAAGAGGCTTTGAGTTCTACATCAGAAGTCACTAATGTTTATGGTAGTTATTTTCCCCAAGTGGATCAAATAAGGTATAAGGATTCCCTAGAAGTTTCCATTCGTTTGGTATGTTTGTTGGTTGGGTAGGAAGGTGAATAATAAATGCAGTGATTTGAATCAAAGCTTTAAAATGTATACTTCTATAGTTGAATATATTGTTTTGTTGCATCTGATCATGAATGTAGACTGTATGTAGTGTATCCGTGCGAAACACAACCATATCTATGTTTCCCTGTTTTTTCATGCCTTATTCTTCTTGTGGATAGATCTAATTTGTCCTACATTCTTGCGTTGCATTCGTCCATTGCCAGGATGGAGTACCGAGGACAGCCTATAAAGGAGTAGTCGTTTTCAGACATCAAACTTCACGTCGTATATTCCTTGTTGGTCCAGAGTCTTTGAAGCTACTTCAGATCGAAGAGTCTTAATAATGGATGAGGAAGAAAATATTCACAATGTAAGAGTAGTTGTTTTCAGATATCTACGGAAGTGTTGCGGAGTTATTGATATTGAGCTTTAAGTGGCTTACGAAGAAGCTATGGTCCGTGCGTTGTAAGCGCTAAAAATGCATGACAAAATTATGGCCACCATAGCGGTATCTTGAGACAGATTTTGTCTTATGATGGCGTGAGGTCCTAGCTTGGCCATGCTAACCTCATTTATCCCTATTCTCCATTCATGTGACAGCAAAATGGGATGGTGACTTTTATGTGAAAGTGGATGTTGAAGATGATCAATTTATTTTCTTTATTTTTCATATATGTAGTTTGCTTTATTTGTAGAAGTTAAAAAGAATGTGAGGCGAGATGGATCAGAGAAGTGCCTTTCCTTACCAATGAAGTTCAGACACAAAATGGTGTGTCGGTGCCGGATACTCATATCGAACACTGACACTCGTATGGCACTTGTAGGACATGTATTCGTGAATTGTCTAATTCAAAAAGTATTTGTTGAATTTTTGATAATTTTAGTATGGTTCTAATACAATTTTAAAAAAATACAGTAATTTTCTAAAAACTCAAATTTATTGTATAAATTTTTATTATGATTATAAAAATAAGAAACAAATCATTTTGAACCAGTTATGAAAAATATTTTTTACTTCAAAAGTTAATCTGAAATATACTTATGTCTATAGATCTTTATTGTCAATTAAATAATTCAGAATTATATAATATATAAATGTGTTCACGTGTCAGATATTATATATATTTTTATATCCGTGTCAGTGCCAGTGCCACGTATTTTCTTATTTTATTTGTCATTTTTCTTGTGAGAATTTGAACTTATCCTCTCTTTTTTCTCTCTGAAACTACCAAGTAACGCTCTGCATAAGTGGGTATTGGCGACGCAACACGGTGGTACGTGCTCAACGTTCTGCAGAGCAAAGAAACAAATGAGAATCGACGAATGCAATTCAGTGAGAGCGCCTTCTCGAAGCTTTTCGTGATCAATGGCGGCGACCAAGAGAGAAGGGATTCGAATTGACAGAGAGAGATTAAAACAGACTTTTCTATTAAGATTTTATTTTATTTAAAAATATTAAAGTGAGGTTTTAAAACTCTTTGCAAATGGTGTGATTGTTTCAACTTCCTAAAATGAATGAAAATAAAATAACTAAACTAAATATTTTAATAATTAGACAATAAATAATTAATGAATTAAATATAATTTTTCATCTCTTAACATAAAATTAATTTTTGTCTTTAGTCTAGACTTTAAACTTTTCAAATATTTAATGCTTATAATCTAAATTTTAGATCTTTTGAATATTTATAATAGTTAAATATTTTATTAATATTTTTAATTTACATAAAAACGAATTTTCAATAATAAATTATATTATAATATTATAACAATTACATAAAATATTTTAATATCATAATTTTACTGAAAATCTATTATGCATTTTAAAGATTAAAAACATATTTAACTTATAAATAATTTATCATATAATTAATAAAATATTATTTAAATAAAAAGAAATTTAAATTTAAAAAATTCATGAAAATGTTTTATTATTTTATAAAAGTTGAAATTTTATGAATAAAATATTCTGCGTACTCTATTTTCTCTTGCATTTGGGATTTTTTTTTTCTTTTTCTCTTTTCAATAAAAGTGTCAGTTTATATTTATAATTATTTAATGGTATTTTATATAAATATTTAAAATTATGCAATATTTATTTTCATAAAAAATAATATATTAAATTTTAATTGATTTTTTTTGTATATAGTACAAAAAAATTATCATATCCAAACTAAAAAATTAGTAAAGAAAAAATTAAACAAAAGTAGTTGATAACAATAAAAAATGTCAAATTGTTTGAAAATCGAAATTTCCCATCAAACACGTAACGTAAGAGTTAGATTTCTAAAAGTAAGTCGATCTATCTTTTTTTATTCTTGATTTTGGTAGCATCAATTTGACTCTGGAAACCTTTTGTAGGCGTTTTTAAGGGCCAAAGAGGAGTTTCGCATTCTCAGTGCTAGCAAATGGTTGTATAGGAATCCCAACAAGTGAATTACGATAGTATTGGCCCCTCAATTAACTTTTCAAAAGATTTAACGTTGAATTAAGAACATTGTGTAACTTTAGTATTCATGCTTCTATATCTATTCTCAAATTAAGTTGTTCGTATAAATATTATATCTTTGCGTAGATTGTATTTGTCTAAGGTAATTGTTTGAAAAACATTTATTTCTTGTCTCTTCTTTCTTATTTTTTTTTTTTTCACGTTTTCCTTGTGTTTATGGATTGTTTTCTTGTGTTTCTAGGATTTCGTTGTGTTTATGTTTTTTCTGTGTTTTTTGCCTTCCTTTTTAATGCTAAGATATAGTGTTAAGGGAAACACCCATATATAGAAAAAGTAAGGACTTTTTGCAACCTTCAAGCAACAAGCAAGATAATAGAAAAAATTGTAGTGGTAGAAACATGTGGGTACGATGTTCTGATAAAAAAAATGTGGGTACGATGAACCCATTTGCAAGGGTTAAATGACTAATCTGGGGTGGGGTCAATTTTATTTCTTTATGATATTGTTTTCATAAAATTTGGTTTGCATCTTTGTTTAGGTCTTTTTGAGAAGAAAAATTTAACTGTGATGAATGTTGCAACTCCAAGTCAATTAATTAAACCCTAAACCCTAATTGTGGGTACGATGAACCCATTTGCAAGGGTTAAATGACTAATCTGGGGTGGGGGTCAATTTTATTTCTTTATGATATTGTTTTCATAAAATTTGGTTTGCATCTTTGTTTAGGTCTTTTTGAGAAGAAAAATTTAACTGTGATGAATGTTGCAACTACAAGTCAATTAATTAAACCTTGGATGAAAAGATACTAAGGTCATACCTACTCAGTGGTTCAAACAAAAAAAGGTAAGAAAAGATGCGGCTCAAGTGACAAAAATCCTAGTGGACTCGTTGGTCAGATGGGCAAGGCCTAAAAGTTGAGATGGTTATGGAAAAAACTGGATATATGAAAATGAGCTGAAAGTGGTTCTAAGTTTGGTGAAATTCACACCATGTGTTGTGTTCAAAGGTGATGATTTTGCTTATTTTTGCGGAAAGTGAAGCAACTTCATGGTGTTGACATCCTTTAAGACCTCCTGTTTTGAGGCATTAAATAGGGTATAATCAAAATCCAACATCAAATGCCTCATTGGTTAAGGTTAATACCTTCCTTTAGGTTGCTTTTAGTAATGAGTCTCCCGTTTTTGGTGGTCCAAATCATGTTGGTGACCACAAATGTGAGTCTTTTCTGCTGGCACATATTTAAGTCCTTCATTGACCTTTTCGTAGGTGATAACTTCCTCAACTTTGATATATGAGAAGCTTGAGAGCGTTCATCTCTCAATTGTCTCTGTCTTTCATTGTACAAAAGATTCACTAAATGGGTTTACTCAGAATCGCTTCACAAAAGCATTCACCAACATCTCCTTCTTGATGTAGAGGAATCTTAACTGTAATGCGGTAGAATCTAGTCATGTAGTCCTTTAATGGTTCACCACTTTGTTGTTTGACGTCAAACAAATCTCCTATCTTAGGATATTTTACTTTTCTTATGGAAAATTGAGCAACAAACAAGCTAAATTTTTTTGAAAGGAGATATGTGCCTATCAAGTAAATCGCTAAACCAATCTAGCGTAGTTTCAAATAGGATACCCATGAACAAGTTGCACCTCACAACGTCCAACATATTTGCTTATAAGGCTATGAGGTGGTTTGCAGGGTCTTCTGATCCTGTAAACGGATTGAGTTTTAGAACCATATAATGAGTAAGATGGGCTCGTCGTGATCTAGTGAGAGAGAGGATATAAATCTCATTCAAAGAAACCTAGGTAAAAAATTAGGTCTCCTTTGGTGGGATATTTAGGCTTTCAAGCCCTATCACAATTCATCATTCGCGCATTAGAACTGGTCGTGAGCTCTTAAGGTGTGTTTGCATTAAGGACAAGATGTCTCATATTTGAGAGAGTGAATTTATGAGAATGTAAGGGAAAAGTGTGGAGAAAATGATGATGTTTAGAAGTGGATGTGTAAAGAAAGTTTATGAGAGTTTGGGAGTTATTTGATGATTTTGAGAAAATTTTGAATTTGTTTTAAAGGTATAAAATATTACTTTACAAATTTATCCTTACTTATTAAAAAAAAATTAATAATGATATGAATTTTTTTTTTTAAAACATATTCATAAATTTAAAAATTATAATTAGAAAAAATAAATATGTATTAAATGTAAATAAGTATAACTTAAAAATTATAATTAAAAAAATGTCTTCAACAAATTAAATAAAAATAGAGACTTCAGTTAATTTCTTAAAATATTAAAGATGTATTATAAAACTCAAAAATAAATAAAATATTATATAAATAAATAAATATTTTTTTTTAATATTAAAAATCGTGTAATAATGAAAAATAAAAAATACTAAAAAAAATATAAGATAACTAACAATAAAAAAGAATATCATAACAAATTATAATTAAATAAATTATAACTCATAAACATAATAATTATACACAAAAATATATTAATATAAACACAACAAAAAAACTAAATAAAAACATAAATTCAAGTAATTTCTTAAAATATTTAACATATATTATAAAATTAGAAAATAAATCACATATTATATAAATAAATAAAAAATACTATTTTTTTAATATTAAAAAATCTTGTAGTAATGGAAAATAAAAAATACTATAACAGTAGAAATGAGGGTAAATTCGGAAATGATACATGCTGATGTGGCTTTTCCTTTACATCTCTACATTTTGAGAAGAGAGGGTATTTACTATTCACAGATATATTTTCTCCTTCTCTTCCCCACAAAATCCGAGATCCAAATAGTTGATATGCCTCCGCAAGCAAAGAGGTTTCAAAGATACCAGGCGACCAAGTGAAAGTGAACAACCCCGAGCAAATCTTATAGAGAGCGTACCGGCCGGAGATTGATTGAAAAGGCAGCCGCCTCTCCCCCCGCCTACCTACTTGTGCTCGTAGCTCGATCGGAGGTTAAGAGTGTGGTCCGGCGGAAAAACAGAAGTCGTCCGTATCAAGTGATACGTGAATTGCTAACATACATCCAGAGAAGCAAACAGACCCTTAGGACATCTTTGACCCAACTACAAGAGTCCTTAAACTATTGTGTAAAACCACAACCATTATATAAATAATTGTTATTTAATTAGAAATTGGGAGTATATTTTTTTAATAAGATTTTTTTAGAGAGAATATTAATCATAATATAATTTCATAGATATAAATGTATGTCAACATTTTATGTCTTTATAATTATTCATAATATATGACAAAAAATAGTTTTGCACAATAATAAAAGTTCTACATCAGAATGGATTACTAACTATATATTTTATATAGCATAAGGATATTAAAATTAAATTCTTCATGAATTAACATTCTAAAAAATAGTTTCCGAATTTTTCCTAAACTTTTACTGAGCAAATTCTATTTCTACTCATACGACATATTCATATGAAAGAAAAACAAGAAAAAGAGTAAAATCTTTGTAAACCTTAAATATCAATATTAATAAACTTAACGTACAATACACATAATGGGTGCCTATGACTTGACTTACAATCATAAGACTCATTCTCACTTAACCAAACATATGAATCTATATTCCACTTCTGATGATCTATTATGAACATAAAAAGTTACTTGGGAAGTGATTAAGTGGTTGAGTATTTATGATTAAAAACATCAATATAATCATATTTATTTTTCTCGAGAATATTAGTCATTTATGAACCAATAAAAGACATATATACTTAATTCCTAACCTTGATAATATTGACCAAATATCGAAGTTCCAAGTTTGACCTATGAATATCCTAGTTCTTGAGGTTATTCTATACTATCCAAATATTCGTCTAATTGATAAATACTTCCTTAGGTTCCATTATGGTTCTTGTCTTTCATCTTGTAGTGTACCAAATCTTGACTTCTCAAACACACACTCATACATTAGTTTGTTATCAACTCATTACAATGAAATTTAAAACTCTTTCTTGACAAACACACTCTTAACATTTTCAATGATCATATAATGTAATGACTATTAAAACATGTCATATTTGTCTTAACTAATAATTTGTCCACGTAATTTAAATAGATACAAAAAAATATAAAAATAATAATAAAACATATAAATAACTTTCTTTTATCCAAATTCATTAAAAATATTTATTTTACTTTATTTTTATTATTATTAATATATATATATATATCTTTAAATTATAAGATAATTGATTACATATATAAATAAAGAGAAGAGCGTAAAAACTTATCTTCATCCTTCAATTATACATTAAAAAACTAATTTTACTGATAACATGTACAAAGTACAACGAGAAAATATAACTTACGTCATACTTAAAAGTGACTTGATATATACTAGGTACACACTTTTAGGCTTTGTTTGCTTCCATGGATGTACTGTTCACAAGGAAAGAAGTGAGAGAATATCAATGGTTTGGATTCAAGGTGAAGAAGATATACATGTGAACCGTAAATATTTCCTCCCCTCAAAATGAAGAGATGTGGAGGGAAAGTCACATCAGCATGTGCTATTTTTGAATTTACCCTCAATCATCTACAAGGGTTTTTAATATTAAAAAAAGTATCTTTTTATTTATATAAGATATGATTTTTTTTTCTAATTTTATAGTATATATTTAATATTTTAAAAAATTATTTGAAGTTTTCTTTTTATTTAATTTGTTGTTACGTTTATATTAATATATTTTTTTTATAATTATTATGTTTACGAGTTTGTAATTTATTTGATAATAGTTTTTTATGAAATTATTTTCTATTGTTAATTATGTTATATTTTTTTTAGTATTTTTTTTATTTTTTATTACTATATGGTTTTAATAATAAAAAATATTATCTTTTATTTATATAACATCTAATTTATTTTCTAATTTTATAATGCAGGTTTAATATTTTAAGAAATTATTTGAAATTTTATTTTTATTTAATTTTTTTAATATATTTTTTTAATTATAATTTTTAAATTATATCTATTTATATTTAATATCTATTTATTTTTTAATTTTAATTTTTAAATTTACGAAATATGTAGTAATTGTTTATTTTTAAATAAAAATAATTCATTTTATTATTAAAAAAATTTAATAGACAACGATAAATTTGTAAAGTAACATTTAACAATTTAAAAAAAATAAACTCACTCACAACAATCATAGCATTCACAAACTCTCATAAATTTTCCTCACACATCAACTCTAACGTACCCAGTCCAAAGAGTCTCACTTTCTTCAGACTTTCTTCTTACATCCTCACACATCCATTCTCTCAAATCTTCACACATCCACTCCTCACACGTCCAAACACACACTTAATTAGGAGTACCTTTAATATATTAAAGTTAGGGAGTATTTAGAATTTAATAAATCTAATTTTATGAAATTAAAATTGTTTATATAGATAATTTATAATAAATTTATTTAAATTTGCCTTTTAGAAAGATTTATATTTATAATTTTATTTGAATTATAATTTAAAATTAATTTTTTATTTACGTTAATATTCAAAAATTTATTTACGTTAGTATTCAAAAAATTAATTTTAAATATTTTTATAAATCTAAAAATTTCTATGAATGTAAATAAATAAAAAATAATTCACACAAATATTTTTCATATAAATACCTAATAGCTAACAGGATATATTTTCTGACACTACAAGTATAAGTCCTACCCTTACCCATCCCATTGCCATAAGTAAATTATGACCACGATAATCATACATAAAATCTGTTAAAATAAATTACTTCATATTTTTTTTAAACAATATAAATTTATATGAATTACAGATAATATATACACAAATTTTAAAAATAAATTTACATAAAAGAACATTTTACCAATTAATTTACGTTGTGAACTTACGAAGAACTAATTTCTCTTTTTATATATTAAAACTTGTCATGTAGTTTGTGATGCTACAATTGTTGAAACCATCCCAAAATATTCTGGTCACACCATACCCCAGCCATCTTTGTCACATATTAGAGAAATCATCATTAAATAATTTTGTCTACGGATATCAGGATAGCTATGCAGTATAAACTTCCATAAATGAACCAGAAAACGAACGCTTTTTTTTTTACAGAAACAAAGTTTGTTGTTTCTCAATCTCAACCCACGGAAAAGAGAAAATAATAGAAAAAGAAAACTTTTAAACAGGGAAAATTTCAAACAAAGCCTTAGATTAAAAATAATTAGCGGTACCGTCAAAACTTTCAATTTATCTTATCCTTAGGTCAGTTGTACTTTGGCATCGTCAACTTGTTTTGCTCCGACAGAGAAGAACTCAATGATCACTTCCAGTGGCATGCCCTTGGTTTCTGGAACTTTCAAAAAGACAAACACCCATGCTATGAAGCACACGACAGCATAAATACCAAAAACACCAGCGAGGCCTATAGAATTGAGCATAACTGGGAGTGTGTAGGTGACAATGATATCACAGATCCAAAAGGTAAGAGCACAAATGGCAATGCAGAGACCACGAACTCGAGTGGGGAAGATCTCTGCACAAAGTATATTAGGAATTGGCCCAAATCCCATGACAAAGAAACAGAAATATACAATGACACTAATGGTTGAGATTGATGCATTTGCAGTGCTGCCCAAATCCACAAGACTCCCCAGGACTAATATGAGAAGAGATGCTATTAGGACGGGAATTGTAGTAAGTAGCAAAGTCCTGCAGAAAGGAAAAAGCAGAGAGTATCACTAAGATGCATTGCAATTGAAAGAATACAAACAAGTACTGGGGAAAGACACAAGTAATCACATTGCCACGCCAGGGTACTAAATGCTCCAAGAGCGGATATTTCAGAAGACATTAAGTACTCACTCACAGCTTACAAGCAATTACATATTTCTGTATCTTCGGACACCTTTCGAATTATAAAAAAAAACTATATTTTTTTTATCTCCGATGGTGGTCAGTTAAAATCCCCAAATTATTCTTGGCAACTGCAATAAATTACTAAATTAAAAGTACCCAACACCAGCATAACTTCAGCAGTGAAACATTTACTGATAGAGATAGCAATAACAAAGATATTTCATCAAACAACTTCTAGAGAAAAGTACAAGTAAAATAAGTAAAAGATATCTCGTATGGGAACATGAAAAATAAAATAAGTAAAAATTGCACCTTATACAGCAGGAAAAAACAAAAAAATAAAATAAAAGAGGCATTGGGACCAGCAAAATTCTCATGAACATATTCAAGCTAGATACAGCAAAGAGTGAAAAAGTCAAAGCCACTTATTATAGACATCTACTCTAAACTGAATGATTTTAGAAAAGCGCATGCAGGGGGGCCATGCAATAGAAATGATATTTTCATATGAAAAACACCTCAACAAGGACATCCACCTCTTTAAGCCTATTTCATATTATTTGATGAAGAAGCCAACAGAAAATGATAATGGGGAGATGAATACCTTCTGCCAGATATATCCATGAGCCTCATGGCAACGGCTATACAAGGAAGCATCAACAAGGTTGTCACTGCACTAATAAGAAAGGATGAAGAAGTAGAACCAAGGCCTAGGTTTGAAAGAAGATAACCAACACCTGCCTGCTCAAGAATTTGAGGTGTGTAGTAGAGAACCCCATTTATACCAGAGAACTGCATCGAAAGAGGATTTAAATAAGTCCAACATAACTTTTCACCAGTAGCAGAACCAGGCTTTATTAGTTGACATAAAGATGTTAAAGATTAGTTAATGAATACTACTTTATGAAGTAAATTAGATAATTGAGTGAATTTATTGTTCCCACACTGGAAATATGTTTACCAATAATTATAATTTTGTACTTTTCCCTTTCCTTAAAATAGAACACAACAAGCATTCGTGACTGTATGGTATTACACAACTTCCAAACCAAAAAACACATTTTAGGAAAAGGTTCTAGTTTAATTTAACAGATTACCTTAGATTTGGAGTTAACAGAGACTTTTCTGCACTAGGTAAATTCAGCAACAATTCAACACATAAAGTAAAAGTTATTCAAGGACATTGAAGCAAAATGATTCTTGTTAAGTTTTAAGAAAATAATTTTTTCTATTGGATTACATAGAATAATAAGAATTATTTTGCATAATGTAGAAAGAATTTCAATCCCTTTGGAATTTTCTTTTCTAGGCCATTGAAGATAAGAATTCAATCAAGATTTCAATAATAATCTAGCATAGCCAAATAATTTTCACACGATTTCATCGAAGTTGGATTTAATATCATTATACCATTAACTCATATATGATGTATTTTTTGACATTATTAAAACGTAAACCTCTTTTTAGCCTCAAATTCCAAAATGTATGTCATCAACTAAATATAATATGAATAAGCTAGTTGTAAACAAAAAATGTGTTTCAACCTTGAGATTCACAATTTCATTTGTTAGATACATTGATGTGCTCAAAGTATTTGAAAATTATCAAGTAAATTTGTTTTTTTTTATCAAAACAAAACTGAACAAGTATTTGAAAAAGTCTGATTTTAAATTTGACATCTACTAAAACAATTTCATCCACATAAACAAAAAAAACATCTCAAATTTAAACGTTTTTTAAAAAATGCACTCTTCTATAAATCAGTAACTGCAAAAGTAATTCTCCTTAAAAAAAATTAAAGATCTCAATCACTGCAAAATCCCAATCAAACTCTTTTGTTGAAGCTCAGATAAACTGTATAGACTCTGTTGAAAATGGAAAAGATAATTGCATGAGTTAGATACAAACTACCAATAGCTATTTATACTAATAATCTAAGTACAAAGTAGCACAGCACTATGACTAGTACAAGACTATTAACCTCAGAAAACTCCTAAATCCTTAACAGCCCTTATATCCTAACAAACACAATCGAGAGAGCATCTTACAAAACATATTCTTAAGCTGTGTGGAAAATTGCACAGGTGGAACAGAGTTATAAGCTGACAATTAACCTGTCCTTGCATGTTCAGCATTTTTTAAGAAGGTAAACAATGAATAAAAGCAACAGTAACCACCACTCGGATACAACACAATGAATGTTTCATCAAAAGGCAAAGAAAACAAAGTACTAAACTGCAACATTACAATAGATGGGAACAGCAAAAAGCAGATATTGAAATATGCCATTACCTGCTGAAGAACTTGAAGTCCCACCCCCACAATCAAGGCATGCTTCACCCCGGGTTCAAAAAGGTCACTCCAGTTTGGCCCTTTTGCAGTTGTTTCAGATGGATGAATCATAGCTGGTCCAACAGGTCGTTGACGCATAACGTCCTTGGTATAAAGGGCTGGCTTACTCACCAAAGCAGCAGCCTGTACAGTCTCACCATCATTCGGTAAATCACCACCAGGGAGTGAAACCACAGAACCACCACCACGTGATACAGGACCACCTTCTTGGTGTAAGTATATTCTCTTAAAGCCACTTTCCTTGTTTCCATTTGGGTCCTCTCTTTCAGTCCATTTCCATGCTAGCTGCCAACCACTACCAATCCTGGTACTACCAGTGGGTTCTCCTGCATTTCCATGCAAAAGACTACCTTGCCTCGTGCTTGAAAGGTTGCTATGAGCAGTTGGAGGAATGTCCTTATCCAGACTCGTTGTTTGACGTGAGATCAATGGACTGTGCAAATTGTCATCAGAATCACCGGCAGCAGCATCAGAGACATAATCATCACCCTCTCTGGCAATGCTTTCTTCATCCCAATCTTCATTCCTAGGCTGATTTCCCCCAACACTAAACATACTCCCAAAGTGTGGAAAAAGAGTGCTTCCTGTTTCTGGGAGCTTCTCATGAACACTACCAAAGAGGGTCACTAGAGGGTCCACTAGACCAGTTTGATTTGCCATGCTTCCTTTCCGAGATACAAGGCCAGTTGAACTTGCTCCAGCAGCAGGTCTAGCAACCCAGGACTGACCTTGTTCCGGTCCATACAACTTAATCTGATCTTTTTCTCTGTATGGATCCTCTTCATCACCAAGTTCATTGGCTGGACTAATTATATACTCTTCTATGGATGTATCACCTCCAACTCCAAGACCCTCAACCAGTAAAGCCATTTCACCTGTCCATGACCGATGACAATAATTATCGTAAAAATTGTTAGACATGCATCCAATAGGAATTCACTCTTTCAGTAAACCATCATATTTTTTGACATGATATAATGATGAGGTGAATTTGTATTGGATGTTTGTGCAAAAACGTTTTATACAAATAGTCCATAAATTGAACTCGTAGACACGTTTGAATGTTTATACAAACCATCCCCCCACCCCACAACTACCCTATTTTAAGAATGCATTAGATATTTATAATCATATTTAGAAGACAAATAATCACTGACAGACCACTGATAACTATCCATCGTTCATTATCAATTCCTATTACCCATCACAAATTAACAGTAAAAAGATTATGGCAATTGGAACAGATCAGACTCATAGAATACACATATAATCACCAAAAAGTGAACGGAAGAAGATACGATTTAAAAATTAAGGAAAAGCAAGCAAGTCATGAAGACTAAACAAGAAACTAACCGGCAACATCTTCCCTTCCACGAAGGCGCTGCAAAACCTTCTTGGCCTCAAGCATTCGGCCTTTACTAACAAGCCATCTCGGGGACTCGGGCAAGAAGAACAGTGTGAGTGCAAAGTAAATAAGAGAAGGGATTGAAAGAACACCCAACATGAGTCTCCAGCTTGGCGCCTTGGTCAGTGACATCCCAAACACCATACAATAGGAGAAAAACATTCCTGCGGAACCAGTAAACTGTGGAAGTGTATTGAGTAATCCCCTAATCTCAGGAGGAGCTGTCTCAGATATGTAAAGAGGTACCAAGGTAACTGCCAAACCAATTCCCAAACCATCTAAAAGCCTTGCAAAGAGGAGGATATAAACATTTGGAGACCATAGCATCACAAGAGAACTAACAAAATAAAGGAGAGATGAAATAATCAACATAGGACGTCGGCCAAGCAAGTCTGAAAGGGCTCCGGAGCATGTAGTTACAACGGTGGCACCAATAAGTGACATGGCCACAATTAGACCTTCAACTGTGGGTTGACTTTCTAATTGAAACTCCCTTTTTATGTACAAGATGGATCCTGAGTACGAACCAACACAAATAAACCCAGTTGAATGATCATAATATGAGCAGATCAGAAAATATTAATTCATCCATATATGAAAAAAAAGAACAAAATCAATCAAACATATATAGATAAAAGAAACAGACCAGCAATAGTCGCATTATCCCATCCTTGCAGCAAGTTACCGATGGCAGCAGCAACAGCAACAAGAATAGCTCCACTCATAGTTTCAATTAATTTCAAAATCAATCAGCCTGAAAAGGCAAAGAAGGTAGTCGCATATAAATATTTAAAAGATAAATCAGCACAATCACTGCAATAACATATTCAGGAGTCTTAAACCTAAGCGAAAGCATAATAGATTGAGGATGAAGAGAAGAGAAGAAAGAGAGATCCAGAATGCAAACCCAATTATATAGTTATCAGACCTAATTATACAAGCTTGGCTTGAAGGGTGGATGTTGGAAGAGATGAGATGCAGAAAAGGACATGGGTCACTCACTCACTGCAACATGAATTGCGAGTTCCTTTTTTTCTTTCTTTAACTTAATTTTTTTTGTTTTTTATTCTTAAAACATAAAAAAAGTAATACTAGAGAGCAATAGTGCGACGACAACGAGAGGCGCGTATAGAAAACAGCACAAGGAGCGATCCTATTAGTCAGGTCGAAAGGTAAAGGAATTTGAATTCCCTGTTTTTATTGCAACAGAGGCTCTCTCGTGGACACCTGGCCTTCTACCTCTCTCACTGCTCTCCACGTCATCGGAATCAGTTATGCGTCAAACAATCATCATTTAGAAGCGTTTCAATAATTACACCCAGCAAACCATGTCACGGATTTTTATTAAGCTGCTGTGATTTTATTTCTATTTTTTCAAAATGGACCATTTTTTTTTTCAAAAATGGACAAATAGCTAACCAGCTGAAATCGCTAATTTTTTAAAAATAAGAATTAAAAATCATATTTCATATTTTAATATTATAATATATTTTAATATATTAAATTCTTTTTAAAAATGTATATGCATTCGATTTCTTAGAAATCGTATACATTTTAAATATTATAATATATAATAATATATAAATTAAAAAATTATATATATAAATATGTTTTAAATATTTTAATATATAATAATTTTAATATAATTTTTTTAATATTAAAAATAAAATAAAAAATTATTTACTATTTTACAATTTTTTAAAGAAAAAAAAAATTATAAAAAAAATTAACTAACTAAATTTGATCCTATATACTGTCTATAGTAAATTTTGTAGGCAGTTGAATTTTATCATGTTCAAAATAAAGATTATTGATTTATTTATATAGGACTAAATCTCATCTCAAACCCTATCCGCATCATAAGAAATCTGACAAATCAACAACTAATTGTATATTTAATGAAATGGATGAACCACTTTCAAATAAGTCAAAAGAAATAATCTTAGTATATGAAGAAATAAATGACACAATAAATATATGAATAAATAAATGACGCAATAAAGCATATAGACAAGTAGAATGTAGACTATTACTATTTTTCTGTTTTTTATGAAAATTAAAATTTTCAGTTAAAGTTATTCATTTTAGTTTTTTTTTAAGTTTTTAGTTTATTTTTAGCATTTGAAATTTAGGTTTCACCAACTTTTTTTTTATTATGGATTAAATTTACTAGTCAATTTTTTAAAATAATTAATTTATATTATTAAAATATTACATCATTATTTTTATTTAAAATTCAAAATCATTTTATGATAATAAAAAATTATTTTCAGAAACTAATTTAGTTAAAAAGATATTTTATAAAAAATCTATTTTTCTTTAATTATATATATATATATATATATATAAAACGTGATAAGAGTAAATTAAATTTATTTTTTTATTTTAAACTTAAAAAAGTATATTAAAATATACTAAAATATTTAAAACATATTTGTATGTATTATATAGTTTTTTTTTAATTTCATATATTATTATATATTATAATATTTAAAAAAATTACAATTTCTAATTAAATCGTATTTTACATATACGATTTTGTTTGTTTTTATTTTTTTAAATTGTAATATCTTAAAATATATTATAATATTAAAAACGTATTTATGCAATATATACTACAGTACAGATTATTATTATTATTATTATTATTATTATTATTAATAACAATAATAATAATGTATGAAAATTGGATTCATAAAGCTATTCAATTGTATTTTGGGTCAACAAATATATAGATATTAAAATAGTGATTTTTTAATTTTATTTTAATTTCAATATGTTTTTAATCTTTGAAAATTAGTATGTTGTAATTTTAGTTCTTATTGAAAAATCCTTTATTTTCTTCTTATAAAATTGAAAAATACTCTTTTTAGTTTTTATAAAAAGTGTAAAATTTAGTTTTAACTTTTTTTGTAAATTTTATTGGTTTTTAGTCTTTCAGGATTTTAAATCATCAATTTTAGTATTTAATATTTATTTTAAGATAAATAAGTGACATTTATTTTACATATTTTAAGTTATATACATATTACACTAAATATTTACCTAAATAGCATATTATTCAAAATAATGACCTAAATACCACAATTTAACGTAGTAGTTTAAAATTCAGTTTCATCCTAAACTTGATTTTTTATTATTTAAAAATGAAGGAAAGAGAATTGATAATTTTTAGTTTTAAAAATAATTATTTAATTAAAAAATATTTAGAAAATAATTATATAGAATATAATAATTTAGAAAAAAAAATTATGTGATGAAATAGTTATTTACAGAAATATATATTTTAAGAAATAATCATTTAGAAAAAAATGTAAATAAAAAAATCGTTAGCAAAATTAAAATTTATAAATTTGAAATAATTTATTTTGGTTTAAAAATAAATATATATGTTAAAGAAATTTTGGTTTAAAAATTTCATAGAAAAAAAAAGGAAAGAAATCTTTTAGAAAACAGAGAATTTTTTTTATATAATTTAAATAAATGGTTAGTAAATAATAAATATTATAATTAAAATATTTATAAATGTAATATTGAGATTTGTCTTAGAATATTAGTTAACTTATGTTGTTTTTGCAATTTTTACATTACTTAATATTTATTTATTTATAAAGAAATAGCTATTAATATTACATTTTTTAATTCAATACAAAAATAAATAATTACTTCTTTAAATATTTAACTTTCTAATAAATTAATTTTTACACTTTTAATTTTCTAAATAATTATTTTTTTTAAATATATTAGTTTTTAAAGAATTAATTTTTAAAATTATAATAGTTTTAAATAATTATTGTTTACAATTATAATAATTTTTAAATAGTTTTTTTTAATATAATTTGTTTACTAAATTATTTTTTTAATATATTTTTAAAAAATATTATTTCTCAATATAATTATCTTTCTAAATTTCTACTTTTAAATATATATATATATATATATATATATATTTTTTTTTATTCAATATATTTACTTTTTAAGATAACATTTTTTAATTAAAGTTTTAAAATTGTGTTTCTTTCGTCAGGTAAAGAAATAAAAAAAAAATCAATTTTAGAATAGAATCATAATTTGAAATGATTAGACTAAATTGTGTTATTTAAATTAGTTTACACAATATCTTATTTAGACAAATATTTATATTTAACACATGCTATTGAATAAATAAAAATAAATGAGTTTTTGTAAAATTTGCTATCTGATACAGGATTTGAAGATCTCAGTTTTATAAAGGAAACAGTGACTTCTCTATAGGTGGAACAAAGAATGAGATGCTTGTCAATAATTGAAAAATGTCACTCCAAACTTTGGGGGAGTTCATCTTTATTCTTTTGGTAATAATTCTTGATAGTTTTGCATTACTCTTACTGCCTTCACTTTTCCTTCTGTTCAATTGATGACAATATTCACCAGTCTCACTATGCACAATTATGCACAATAAGATCAGTATAAGAAAAATTAATCAAGCTCCATAATAGTACATAATTAATTACCTAGTTACTATTCTGTAACAATATATAATGTCACAGTAAGAAAACCAGTTGGATGTGATAAAATCAAATTAAATTTGCCCTTCACATTAGGAAAATGAGACTGCATGTATACAATGACGACTATAATGGAACCAAGCAGCAGCCGCATCTCAAATAATTCGGAAATGCGACAGCATAAATGGAAAATTAATTTTACTGTTCACCAATCAGTTAAAACCTATGTTCCTTAGCACTTTAGGCCCGTCTCTTTCGTCAAATCATTCACAGTATTGTGTTCAACTTTCACATTATCTTCATCAGCTTTCTGAGAAGAAATATCTAGAGCCTGCAAGAACCAAAATCAGTCAGACAACTTTGTAAAATGACACTTCCAATAAACTGATACTAATCTGCATACAGACTAAGTGTTTTATGCATTTGTGCTTTATGTTGTGAAATTCACCTTCATGCAAGTTTCAGCAACTGCAGTATCAGAGTCTCTCAAATGCTCCCCACTTCTTCTTTGGTCATCCTGAAACTAGACAAGTTATCACACATTGTACCAAGTTGCATATGAATTTATGTACGAATTTACATAATGCTTTCCAGCAGAAGTCCGAGGAATGTACAACAAAAAGCAACTAGTTGAAGAGTTACTCAATGGTCAACAAAAAGCAATTAGTTGAAGAATTAGTCAATGGTCGATATATGATGATTTGTTGGAAAATTAAAAAAAGAAAGAGTAGATAACTGTGGCTCAAGAATTTAATGTCAGCAGGTTGCCAATTATTAATAAATGAACTGTTGGTAACATAGACTACAGGGGAATCTCAGCAGATAGTTGAGATTACATGACCATTCCTTGATAGGCAGTCAGTGACAAAGTGATGTCACAAATTTTATCAGATTTGAACTGTTTAGGATGCCTGACAGTCAAAATAAAAAATCAACATTTTAAGTTCTGTGAAGATCGGTCATATACATTACACTAAGTACAGACATTATCCCAAAGGTTATAGTTTTCAATTTTTTCTTTATTAATTTTTGAGGAATGATGCGGGAGTAAGGCATCCTTGGTAAGTCTTTGAACATATATATTTGCTTACTCTTAAAGTAGGCAGTAACTAAAGCATCTCAGAATATTTTCTACAATTAGCTTGTTTAGACTCATCCTTCCCAAGATAGAACCATAGTGTTGAATGAACTATGTAGTCATACCATTCACTGGAACAGCACTTGTTTTTTATTTTTAATACATGCTCAGCACTAGATATTTTATTTGTAATATAATCATACATCACAGCTCCACATGAATCTCTATAATGAATAATCTATGGACAGGCCTCCGGCTAAAGATGTACAGCTCCAGAATTTCTCACTACTCAATGTTGTCACCACCATCCCTTGCTGATCTTGCAATGTTAACCACACCATCAGGTTAGTTAGCCCTTCCTGAGTCTGTTTTAAGGGGTTCAAACCAGATCTGAGAACACTATTTTTTCATGGGCATTTTTGGAGGCAACCGTTTGTTCTTTCCTCATTGCATTTTTTTGCATCTTCTGATGGCAAAACTTGCAGAAGACTTTTCCTCTTATCCTTCCTCTGTTCTTTTGAGGCATATCAACTTGGAACCCTTGAGAATCTCCTTGACCCTCTACGTAAGACTTCTCAATCCTATAATCAAACAATGCCATACCATTTTGCTAAAGTGTATAAGGGCAAGTGGTCTGATGTAGAATGTCATGAGAACTTAAAAGAGTAGAAAAGAAAAAAGAAAATTATTCTTTTGCATTATCACTCCCCAAAACTTTGATAACTTTGCCATACAGATTTTTTATTTCATTAAGGAAAGACAAAAATAGACAACAATTCAGATTCATCTTTCATTAAATAAAATCAAGTACAACAAAAATACTAATCAATAAACATAACAAAATACATTATCCAAAAGATGTGACTCGACTAGGACCCCAAATGTCAGAATGAATTATAGAAAAGACCGAGTTACATTTTGTTTCGGATTTGTTTAGAATGGAAGATCTAACATGTTTCTCTAGTTGACATGACTCACACTCTAGGATTTGAAGTTTGCTAAGGTTAGGAACCATTTTTTTAAATTTGGATGTGGATGACAAGCAATCATACAAAAGTTTTGGAGATGGGGAAGCAAAACAAAATAGAAGATCTGGATCCAAGGTAATCGAGGTAATTGAGTCCTCTAGATTCATGTCCTTCACCAACGAGTTGACTCATACCACACTCATGTATAACAAAAGAATTGACAAAAAATTACTCAACAATTTAATGATCTAGTAAACTTACAAAGAGAAATGAGGTTAAAAGGGCAAACATGGACTAGAAGAACATAATTTAGGATCAAGGAAGAAGAGTGGGAGACTTGAGATCAACTCCCAAAGAAGCAGCTTTGGACCCATTGGCTCATTTAATAAAATTGGGAAATTAGGAAAAAGAGAAGAAAAAACATTTGAATTACCATAATACAATTAGAGCGCCTGAATCAAGAATCCATGAACTTTGAATTTCCATGGTTTGAGATATGCAAATTGTTGACAAACCAGATTGGGTGAAAGATTGTGCTTGACTGTTGGATTTTAACCTATGATATTCTTCATAAGAAAACTTAGGAACAACCTTCTTAGATTTGATGACATTGGTTGTCATGGCAGGGAAACCATGTAAAGAGAAGCACTTGAGTATGTCCCATCCTATTATAGTAAGAGCATTCAGGACAATCGGGATCACTTTGTCCTCCTTTAGTTCTGTGGCCACCCCTTTCACGAGTAGACACCATGACAAGTGATTCAACATAATCATGCAGAGATGTCTAGTAGTCAGAGAGGGAACACAAAGTAGTCAGGTTGTGAGACTTTCTACTAATGAAATTTCTTGACCAATCAAGATTTGGTTTCGTACATGATCAAAATTTGGATGCATGGCACAAAGAGTCATAACCATGTACAACTTATCCAACATCTTAATCTCTTCCAAAGAATCAACTTTTAAAAACATTTAATTCCTCAGTAGTTGATTGGGCTTTAACCATAAAGAAGGTCATCTCATGATCAATTTGTTTTAGAGGTGTCAGTTCATGAGCAAAATCATAAAAGCATTGAATATCTTTTGCAATAATACTTTTGGCCTTTTTTCCCAAAGGAGTTACAAGTTTTAAATGCTTTAAGTGTTTCCAATATATTGGTTTCCACAAATTGCCAAAACAAGGGACAAAGCTAAAAATCCATCTTCCACTGACCAACCTTGGCGAATGGTGTTGTACTACCATCTTCTACATACTGATGCAAATTTTTGCCATTAAGCTCCTTTGAAGAAATTAGTGGACAAGTAAAACAACAACCATTTTGTTATGGTGTATCCATACATGTGAGTTCATATTCCCTCCCATTATAAAAAAGCAAATGCCTAATTGACTTCCTAAATTGTGTGTGGATCATATGAAAGACTTTTTCAAATAAAGGAAAAACTTTAGATTTGTTTTCATAAGGAAAATTCACGTGATACATGAGCAATCATCGCTAAAAGGGACAACCATTTTGCATAGGATATACTAGAACTTAATGCGGGACCCATACATTAGAGTGGATCAAATAAAAATGATTAACACTTTTTGTATCACTAGAGGAATAGGTGGCATGATAGTGCTTTGCAAATTGAGATACATCACACTTGAATGACTTGGCAAACTCTTTCAAAAATAAAGAAAACATGGACTTAAGAATATAGAACAACGGATGTCCAAGACAACAATGAAGAAGCCAAATTTGAAAGGACTCATAAGTAGTGCAGGATTGAAGACAAGAGGCAATAACTTCTTTATTGATACTACCCTTGGTTCCCAAGCCTTGGAGAGAATATAACCCCCACGTTTCAATTGTCCTCCCCATAGCAAGATCTTGAAAAACACGAGGGAAAGAGTGTTACCGAACAATTAAGGTCACAAGTGAGTTTGTGAACACAAACAAGGCTATTGGAAAGTTTTGAGACAGATGGACATCTTTAATAGTGAGAGAAGGCACAAGAGAAATATTGCCACGTCCACATCGAGAGCACTTTAGGAAACTGAAAAAATAGGGTGGGTGCACTTTAGGCAACCATATAAAAAAGAAAAAGAGCCACAACTAAGGTGGCTAGGATTTAAATGCAAAAGCAAAGTCCCCAAGATCGAGAATTTTGCTACCAACTTGAAATTACTTGAACAATTAAGAGAAAAAAACTAAATCAATTCAAATTGATTGTAAACCAATACAAGAAATTATATACAAATATCTACTACCCTAGAATAATGATTAGAGGATCCTACAGTATCTTAATTGTCATAATTACAACTATAATGATTGGTAATGTCTCCTTGCAAATCTAGAATATCTTTTTATAACTCAACATGTAATGTCTTTGGTCGAGCTTGAGTAAAACCAAGTTTTATGAAGACAACATGCGACAAAATTATCTCAAAGCATGTAACAAGCATAGTGCAATACTCTATCTCAGTGCCAAGAATATACAACAAATAGAGAATCACCTAGAACATAAACAAATTGATAGTAGATTTTATTGTGTCCCGCTGTAGAAGTGAATAACCACTAGGGAAGAATAGATCATAGTACCACCAAGAAGATCTCGAATTATGTGATGGATTGCTCCAAGGTGGAGGTTCATAAGTTCCAAATATTAGTATATTTTGACCTTATTTTCAACTTGTATTTAAACACTTATGGTTATTTTATGATATATTTTTAGTAGTTTTTAGTTCAACTTAAAATTATATTATTTATGATTTCATGTTTTGTTTGCTTTTTTTATTTTTGGAGAAAAAGGAGAAGTTTTTGGTCCAAAAGTAGAACCCAAGATCATCGCTTAAGCAACTTGAACAAGTGCTACTTGCTCAAGCAGTTGAAGCAAGTGCTACTTGCTCAAGGGCACTTAGCAAGAGACACATGGCTTGCACTCTCCACTTTTCAACAATGAGGGCTACTTTACCGCTTTTGCTGTACCTAAGGGGACACTTTGAGAGTGGGTCACAAAGAAAAAACCCAACTCCAAATATTATAAATTTAGAGTTAGACAACCTCGTAAATCATCCCAGGTATCGAGACACACATCATAATATTTGTGTGCTTTGAGCTCTTAGTCTCTAGTCATTCTTTTAGTCTTGTGCCAGTGTGAACCCATGAGCAACTATGCACCCTATTGTTAAAGGTTGATGTAGCTCCCTAACCCATGTCATTTATGGTGTCTGAAAATATTGCTGATAAAAGTAGATTTATATACAACTTCTGACTTTATTATTAGAGTCTCAAAACAAATGAAAATATTATTAATTTATTTAAATGATCAGAAACCAAGAGAGACACATACCGGATCATTGAGTTGCGGTTCAACTATTTCTTTCTTTACTCTGCTTGGTACAAGCCCACTGATAAATAAGGCAAAAAATTGAGCACATGATCATGTGATATTTAATCATAAGAAATAAATCGAGTATGAAGTAACATACCGTTCAACATCAACGTCCATGTCTGAATCTGGATCCCATGTCTCATCTCCATTGTCATGATCTTCATCTGCCTGTAAATTTGTGAGCATCTGTATGTGAGTATTTGGAAATGAGTATAAATAGTAGTATGAAATCAAAATTGTTAGGATATGAGTTTAGGGTGCTGAAGCTTTATCTTATCAGTCACTAATCTCTAGTCAATATGGGTGTTAGAGTATAGAATCAACTCATATTATTTGGTTGTACAGTAGTTGCCTAGTCTCTGTAGTATGTGATTTCTTTCTCTGAAACTGTAACTCTATTACTATAGTTAATATTGAATTACATTACTGCTGAGTCAGTACTGTCATTGGCGACCTGAAGACCCTTCTTAGAGTCTACACTTTGTATAGAAATCTGCTTGATATCTATTTTAGTTGAATAATGCTCTACACTTTTAGTTTATTTTCTTTGTATTTTCAAGAACAAAGTCTATTATGTTATCTAGAGCTTGAGATGCTATTTTTGTGGCTCAATATTATAACAACCTACGGTGGAAAATATGAAATTCCAACTTCTCTCTGACCAAATATTTTTTCCCTGTCTCTCTGTTTCTACCACCCAAAATGATAAAGGACCCACTCCATCTTTTCCATCTCCATTTCATTCACCGTGAATGACAAACTCTACTTCGATGCCTGCACTACTAATCATCTATGTGATGTTTGAAAATCTTTCCAGCAAGAAATTTCTCGTCTGGAAACAAGTCAAATCATTAAAGTACACTGTCTCCACTAATTTGTTATTGGCCCTGGATAGCCGTACAATTTCTCTCACTTTCAGACATGGAGGGATTAAGGATTCTACATAACATGCCTAGGAACTTGAAGATCAACTATTAAACCCTAAACTCAACTACTACCTTCGGAGTTGAAATCCTGGCTTGCTTCACTCTCAGAGAAATTGATTGCAAGCACTTGTTTCAACTATGGGATAAGATTCACAAACTTCAATTTGCAAACCAGCGCCAGGCAATTCAACTACGAATTGAGCTTAGGAATATGGAGAAAGGTGACAGGTCAAATGAGAATTTATTTTTAGGTTGATTCATTGAATTTCAGTGGTGATTCAATCATTGAACACGAGCAATATGTGATTATTGAAGATCTTCTCAATTATGAATCTATTGTCAAACTAATTAACAATAATAACAATAAGACTCAGCTAAAACTTGTTTGAGGAAATTAAGTCACTGTTAGTCACAAAAACACATGCATTAATAAACACACGCAGTAATGGCCAACGGCAAGTGGGCGGTGGCCAACAGCAGATGGTTGTGGTTGGTGGCAGCAGCAACAAAGAGTGACTGAAATAGCAGAGCAGGACCTGAACTGACTACTTAAATCTGAAGTTTCAAGGGAGGAAACGTTGAGTTTTTCACTAAGCTGAAACACACACACATATAACAACAGTAAAAAAAAAGGTACATGATGATTACAGGAGAGAAGACTGTTGCACCTGCCCAAACAGCTATAGCAGAAAAAGATAGATGGATCCACAAGACACATAATAATATAAATACATACATTTATTTAACACCATTAAAAGAAATCCTTCAGAAAGAGCTAATTGGGGGAAATGCAGTAAAATAAGTGACAGAAGTTTACCTCTCCAAGATCAGAATCCGGAGGCCTTTCCTGAAATTGGACACTAGGAGCATGCTGCAGCTTGGAAAGATTCTCAAGTAGCTTAGATTGAATTTCTTCAAGTAAATAACGGGAATTCTTGTTTTCCATGTTACTTGGGGCAACATGAAGGGTATAATCTGGACCAAAATATTCATAATACTCATGTTCTGGCATTTTGTCATCAACTTCTATTCCAAGAGCAACTCCTGTCTGCCTTAACATATATCATGAATAATTTAATGTATTGGATGAATTTCTATACAAAAAAATTAAGTAACATATAACTACCAAAAACAAGACAAACAAGTCGAGAAGTGAGAAACAACAACTACAAGGGATGTCTCATTGAATACTAAGACACTTTAGGATATCTTAATTTATATTTAATAGTTCAACATTCTACCTCATAGCACCAACATCGAGCAACATTCCGAATGGTGTAGCCACCACCACCTAGTAGCAAGAGGGGCACGTTGAATGATCTCATGTATTTGACACACTCTGCATGTCCCCTAATTGAAAGATTGAAACATCCCAATCGGTCTCCAGATAGAGAATCAGCACCGCATTGGAGAACTACTGCACCAGGTCTGAACACTTCCATTACTTTGCCAATTAATGGTTTGAACAAGAAATGATAACTCTCATCATCAATGCCATCATCAAGTGGAACATTAAGAGAGTAGTATTTTCCTTTTCCATATCCAATATCACGTACATCCCCAGTACCAGGAAAATAGTCTCCGAATTTATGAAAAGAAACAGTCATGACTCTGTCAGTAGTATAGAATGCTTCCTCCACACCATCTCCATGGTGGATATCAATATCCACGTACAGAACACGCTGCAACAAATGTAATATAAGCATTTGAAATCAGAAAGAGACACAAGTTTGTGATAAGAAATTGAGAAGTTCAGACTAGTAACATTTTACACGTTACCCTCAAGATCAAATTTAAATATGGTTAAAATCTTATATTTTAACCCTCAAATTATACTTTATTGCAACCTGTTGAAACCCTTGAAAATCCAATGATGTCATTCACCAAAAATTCACTACCATAATAATGTATCCTTTTCACATATATTACGTTCTACTTGTACACTGTGTTTGGATTAAGAAAGCGGAATGAGAAAAACAAACACGAGTGCATACAAATAATAAAGGATGAGATGAAAAAAATTCTCGTCCGCATGTTTGGATGAGTAGAAGAGTAGAAAGAAGTGGAAAACACATATCCTTCCTCCTTTCTCCCCTTAAAATGTCTCCTAATGCAAACCCCACACCCAACTCTTTCTTTCTGTACAACTCTAGAGAAGAGAGAAACATTGAGCTGAAATCGTGTTTCATTTAAAATAAGAAAAAGGAATCAATACAATAAATAGAAGAAATTTGATATCTTCAAATAACAAATATATGATAAGGGAATAAGTAAAAACATTCGTAATAATACATATATAATCTAGACATTCTTGATTATATAGGATCAACTACTTAGTCCTATAGTTATAACCTCCCCCTCAAGTTGGAACATATAAGTCGTATTACCCAGCTTGCCACAAATATAATCGATCCCCTTAAGAGACTGGTGAATATGTTAGGAACTGTTCATTAGAGTTGACAAATCTAGTGGTAATGTCTCAAGACTCTAGTTTTTCTCTTATGAAATGACAATCCACCTCAACATGTTTGGTCCTTTCATCAAACATAGGATTAAAAGCATTGTGTAAGGCCGCTTGGTTGTTACATACAAGGTGCACTTGAGAACTTTCTCCAAATATAAGCTCTTTGTTTTAGCCATATGTGATCACAAGTGACTAATGTCTTTGTCTTGTAATATGCTTCTGCACTTGATCTTGGCACAACATTTTGTTTATTACTTTTCCACGATATTAAATTACCTCCAAAAATAACATAGTACCTTATCATGATTGTTTAACACTTCGTGATCCTACCCAGTTAGCATCAAAATACCCAACACATTTGAGGATTTCCCTTATCTTTCATAAATGAGGCCTTTTCTAGGAGCCTTCATAAATATACTTTAGGATCTATACAGCTGCACTCCAATGGTCTTGACAAGGAGAGTTTAAAGTTTGACTTACTACGCTCACTACAAAGGCGACGTTAGGACAAGTCCCAATAGCAACTAATCTTTTTGTATCTCCCAAAATCAGAATACGGTTCTCCTTGCTCAAGTACAAGTTTGACACTTGGATCCATTGGTATGCACATGCTTAGCATGTATCATCCCTATTTCTTTTAGAATGTCGAGAAGATGTTTTGACTACCATGGTCCAAGGTATTCTTAATATTCAAGCCTTCTTCAATCAATTAGGATACTTCAGAAACTTTGGTCTTAATTGACTAAAGAAATTTCCCATTGTAATGCCTTTATTTATCACCACCTCAATTGGCACAAAGTTGTAGATTGTAGGCTTACAAAATCAACAACAAAGCAATATACCACTAGGTGAGTTCAACCACACGGATTTCATGTTATTTGGCATGGTTAAAATCAAAGCTTTTGAAATATTACTTAGCTCGAGACCTACCTTGATAATATCTTCTTCCAAAGTCTTTTTTTATCTCCCTGTCCTTTTTTCACAGAACTATAAATCATGCAATTTTGTACGTATCCAATCCACCTCAATCAGCTTTTGTAATCTTTCCTCAATTGGTGCTTCACCAATCTTTTTTCGTTGTACACATACAAAAAATTTATGTTTTTTTTCTTTCTTGTATGATCACACATCCATATTACCATTCTCATTTTTTATACACCCACTTTTCTCTCATTTTGTTTGAAGCCCAACATCACTATCATATAGTATAGCTAGACATACAACTATGTGATAGAACTCACCTTTGAGTTTACTAGGTACTTTACGATGACAAATAACCCCTAGTGCCTTTCTTCTAGACATGCATATTATTTTCTTGGTGTGTCCTTTAAAATTATAAATGGAGAAATGTTTTATGTTGGAATAAAATTAGAGTGAACAAACTTACTTTTGCTTAGATGCATTAAGGAATAAATTCCTGGAAAATTATGTATGTGTGTGTATTTCACCAACCAAACAAAGTCATGGTTCCTATCAACATCTGATGTCAGGAGTTTCCAACCAAAGCTTCTGAAGATGAGTACTAGCTTTTTATTATAGAACGTTTAAGGGGCTCATGTCCAACTAAATTTAGTGTTGGAAGAATTCTCTTAGGATCCAAAAGAAAAGAATATCATGTAAAAACTCTTCTAGCCTACAAATTTGTGCTATGTTCCTCATTGTCAGTAGTTGTAATTACTCAAAAACCCTAAAGAATATATAAAGTACAAAAAATGCAGACATGTCCACAAAATCAATATACCTCTAAAGCACATAAACGAAAACCAAAAGGAAATGAGCGGTTACACAAACCTCATGTTGTTTAAGAAGTTCTAAGATTGCGAGGACTATATCATTAACATAGCAAAATCCAGAAGCCTCACACTTCTTGGCATGATGCAACCCACCAGCCCAGTTGACAGCAATATCACATTGGTCATGATTTAATTTGACAGCACCCCCAACTGACCCCCCTGCATAAGTTTGACAGAAAGAGTAGAGGCCATCAAAAACAGGACAATCTTCACCAACATTAAAGCGTTTGAGTTGCCTCAGATGATCCTGCTGTGTTTCAGGAGTTATGCTTCGAAGGAATGCAACATAATCATCAGCGTGAAAACGACAAAGATCCCGATCTCTAGCAGGAAATGGCTTATGGACCTGCATGTGCTGAAGCAATCCATAATGAGCAAGAAGAGCATGTGTCATCCGTATACGATGTGGCTTCATAGGGTGACCTTGACCATAATAGTAATTCCCAACCTCTGGATCATAGAAATAGCAAACCTTTCTCTTAACCGCATCAGGTGCAGACGGTAAAGAATTGCCGCCGGAATCCATTTGCGTTGTTTCCCGTTATTATTTGTCAATAATCAACCATCCTAACAAAATCTCTTGAAAGGGGCAAGCGGAGAAAGAACGATTAAAAAAATATTGACGTAAACAGAGACAAACGAAGGTTATATAAATAACAATGATGGTAAAACAGAAAATTAAATTAAAAATTAAAAACAAGAACTGGGTTGGGCTACTATAGCCTTTGGTTTATGGTTTCGTAACTCTTTTAGCTGACAGACTGTCACCATGTGCACAAACTAAATACAAACCCTAATAAACTGGGTGAAAAACCTATCGCTATAAAGAAAACCAGAAGCACGACAGAAAAGATCAACCAAGATCATAGATTGTGATATTGCTGAATAAGCGAAAAAATGAATGAACAACAGAATTGTAATTGATTTCATAATTCCATTGCAAGATTGGATAGAGCTCATGTACCCTATGGTTTTAGTCTCATCTCTTCTCTAGCGCTGTTTTGCAGATTCTCTTGGGTCGACAAAAGTATCGACTACTGGCGATGATTCAAAGCAACTCGGTGAGAGCGAAAGCGCCTCACAGCCCACGCTGCTTCTCTGAAGATACCTTAAATTATTCTCGTCTAACAATTGTAATAGCTGCAGGCGTTATATATATATATTTTGTTGAAACAAATTAAGTTAAAAGAATTTAATAAAAGTATAATCTAATAAAAGGTTCAGTGTTACATAAAAAAAATGTTCAGGTTTTGACCAATATAAAACTTTTTTTATTAAAATTTAATACATAGAGAGATACAGAGATTATGTTCAGATCATAATTATGCTACTATTAATATAAATATATATATATTAGGAATTAAATATGTTGAAGTACGTGTAATACCAAACTGTAAATCCAAAATTCATGCCACTAAATTTTAAAGAATAATTTCATTTTTTATTTAAACATTTATTATAAAACAAACTTTTAAATAAATTGTTTTGACAATCAAATAAACCTTAAAATATTTTATTGTAATATAAACAAATTATAATACATATTTTTATTCATTGTCTAATTGAATAAAACTATTTAAAATTATATAATTTAAATTTATCCAACATGATTTTTCCATTTGTTTGTTGTTTGGAGACAAAATTAAGTATATACGGAAATTTAAATTCGAAACAGACTTTTAAACTGTACGAATCCAAATTTTCTAATGTAACATCTTAAATATAAAAATAAGCCAAAAGATAATGTTGTATATCTTCCACATATATATATATATATATATATATATTTTATACTATTATTTTATTTAATTATTACTACTACTACAAAGGAGACACTTGTCTTTATATATTCTAAGGAAAGAATAAAATTAATAATGGTGATTACATAAAAAAAAAACATAACAAGTTGTAGGGTTTCAGGTTCTAGGCTGTAGAGTTCAAGTTGTAGGGTTTAGGTTGTAGGCTTCCGGGTTTATGGTTCAGGCTTACTTTTATCAAATCAAACAGTTTGTGTGCACAAGATCAAATGAACAAACACATCGCATATACAACAAAATAATAATGATTTGGACAAATTGAATCAATATTTGGATGTGACAGTTAACATGCAAGGATTAAAAACAAAAGACAACACCTAAACGCACACCAAAACAAAATTAAATGCAAAAAACAACAAGAATTGAAGCACAAGAAATAAAAAATAGTGAAGAACATGTGGTAAGAACAAGTTTGCATGCGGAAACTGTTTGATGCAATTTGAATGTATTATAGGGGTAGGATTCATGGTTCAAGGTTTAGGATTCAGGGTAGGTTCAAGGTTCAGGGTTCAGGCTATAGGGTTCAAGTTGTAGGGTTCAAGCTGTAGGGTTTAAGCTACAGAGTTCAAGTTGTTGGGTTCAAGCTACAGAGTTCAAGTTGTAGGGTTCATGTCGTAAGGTTCAAGGTTCATGGTTCAGGGTTCATAGTTAAGGATTCATGGTTCAGGGTTCATAGTTCAGGATTCAGGGTCTAGGGTTCAGGCTCAAAGGTTATAGGTTCATGTTGTAGGTTGTAGGATTCATAATATAGGGTTCAAAATGTAGGGTTTAGGGTTCAAATGGTAGGGTTTAGGATGCATGGTTAAGGCTGTATGATTTAGGGTTCAAGGTGCAAGGTTCATGGTTCATGTTGTAGGGTTTATGGTTCGAGCGGTAGGATGTAGGGTTCGGGCTTTGGGGTTCAAAGTTTAGGTTGTAGTGTTCAAGGTCATATTGTAGGGTTCATAGGTTAGAGTTTATAGTTTAGGGTTCAAGGTTCATGTTATAGGATTAAGAGTTCGTACTGAAGGGTTAAGGTTGTAGGGTTCATGTTATAGGGTTCATGGCTCAAGGTGTAGGATTAAGGGCTTGTGCTCTAGGGTCTAGTGTTCATGTTGTAGGGTTCAGGTTGTGGGGTTCCAACTATAGGGTTCATGGTTTAGGGCTCAAGGTTCAGGCTATAAGGTTCAGGGTTCAGGCTGTAGCATTCAAGGATCATGGAGTTAGGTTAAGGTTGTAAGGTTCAAGGTTCAGGTTATAGGGTTTAGGGTTTAAGGTTTAGGGTTTAGGGGTTATGGGTTAGTAGTTAGAGCTTGTGGGTTAGGGTTTATGATTTATGCTTTATGGATTAGGATTTATGGTTTATGGTTTATGATTTAGGGTTTCAAGTTTATGGTTAGGGCTTATGGCTCATGACTTATGGTATATGGCTTATGGCTTAAAGCTTAGGGTTTGTGTCATATGGCTTATGGTTTAGGGTTTATGACATATGGCTTATGGCTTAGACTTAGGGTTTAGGGTTTAATAGGTATGGTTTATGGTTTATTGTTTAGAGTTTAGGGTTAACGATAGTGAGGCTGATAGAATGCTAGTGATAATTGGGATGATATTGTACACACCACTAGAAAGTCAGGACGACGACTTAAAGGGGTTGGTAAATCTAAAAAAGTTGTTAAGACAATTCAATCGAAAAAGTTGCAATGAATTTTTTTTCTTTTTTTAGAAAGGTAGAGGCCTTACAAACCAAAAAACTGTGGAGATGTTGAATTTACTTTAACAACATAAACCTCTTCTTATTTTCATTGTTGAACCCACAATGTCTTACACTGGTGCTTAGGATGCTCTTTTCATAACTATTAATCTGCATTTTGTTGCTAATTATCGTATCGTTAAAAAATTTGCAAAGCTTTGGTGTTTGGCTCTCATAAATCTTGTCCAAAATTCCTTGGTTAACTCTTAGTTTATTTCTGTAAATTGCTTTTTGCATGATAAATGATTTAGTTTTGCAGGGGTTTATAGAGCTAACACATACTCGATTAGAAAACATTTGTTGAGGGATCTTAGTTTCTTCACCGACCCTTGGTGCATTTTTGGGAGATTTTAATGTTGTTTTCTCGGCTGATGAGTGCAGAGGTGTGGTTGCTCCTATGCCTTTCTCTGGTCCTTGCTATACTCCGAGTAATGGGAGAAGAGAGGTTACAGAGAATTGATAGAAAACTTTATAGAGCTTTATGTAATGAAGAGTGTTTGGATGAATGGTCCTCTTGAACTTATCAAGTTCTTGTTAAAAATTGTTTTAATCACTCCCCTATTTTTGCTAGTCTTTCTTCTAGTAATTGTTTACTTAAGGCTATTGCTTTTTGATTCTTTAATATGTGGCTTCTAGATAAATTGTGCATAGAGCTTATTCATGATTCTTGGAATAATACTTTTGTTGGTTGTCCGATGTATATTTTGCAACATAAATTGAAAAGGTTGAAAATTAACCTTCAAAGTTGACATAAAAGTTCTTTTGGTAATGTTATGAATGAAGTGGTTCTTAAGAAGAATTCCTTACTTTCTATCCAACAAAGTTTGGAGACTGCTTGTCCACCAGTCCTTGAAACGCTTATTTGTCAAGAAAAGTTTGCTAAAAAGGAGCTTGATCATACCCTTCATTGTCAATACTTGTTTTGGAAAGAGAAGACTAAGATGCTCTCGTTTAAAAATGGGGATAGAAATAATGTTTTTTTCCATGTTGTGGTAAAAAAAAATTATAGTGGAATTCATAGATTACGAACTGATAATGGTGGTATTGAGGATCCTAAGCTCATTGAGGATCATATTTTGGATATTTATAGAAATCTCTATGTTGATTCTAATCCTAATGCTCAAATTACTGGTAATATGGAAGATTTTATTGGTACTTATATTCCTGCCATGGTTTCCTTTGAGGAGAATATTATGTTGATTAAATGCCCTGGTTATTTGGAAATCAAGAATGTTGTTTTTAATCTTAATGGTAATAGTGCTCTTGGTCTTGATGGTTTTAGTGGTGTTTTCTATCATTCTTGTTGGGAGATTATTGGGACACATGTTTGTAAAGCTTTTCAACAGTTTTTAAACAAAACTGGATTCTTCTTGGGGTGACTAGTAATGTGGTCTCCATCACTCCTAAGATTCAAGGTGCTGACTCCATTAAGATTTCAGACCCATTGTTGTTGCCAATTTCAAATTTAAGATCATTTCCAAAATGCTAGCAGATAGGCTTGTTATGGTGGCTTATAGAATCATTTCTTCTAATTAATATGGGTTTGTGTAGCGCAGACAAATTCATATTGTATTGATATTGCTTTTGAGGCAATTAACATGCTTTTTAAAAGGTTAGAAGGAGATAATGTGGCTTATAAAGTTGATATTCATAAAGCATTATGAGTTTAAATTTCTTATTGTTGATTTTGACAAGTTTTGGATTTCATCCTTCATTTGTTAGTTGGATTAGTACAATTCTTTTATCAGCTATGCTTTCTATTAGGATAAATGGAAGTTCTATGGGTTTTTTTTTCCTTGAAATAGAGGTGTGAGACAAGGTGATTCTTTATCTCCCTTGCTTTTCTGTCTTGCGGAGAAGGTTCTAAGCAGAGGAATTTCTAAGCTTGTGAATGAGGATTTTGCATATGGTTAACCCTAAAGGTTATATCATTCCTTCTCACATTGCAGGGGTACATGATGGTTCTAAAACCCTAGTGACTATAGTTTCTCAATTCTGAAATGGTTGTGATTGGATTACTCCCTTGACTTTACAACAGGTGAATCATTTTTTA
>Ga0123342_1000929_pt1 | contig 48764 bp, 24 predicted proteins | sample Turbeawhitnodule_FD_89960 | JGI IMG/M metagenome (GOLD analysis project Ga0123342, IMG submission 89960) | Root nodule microbial communities of legume samples collected from Mexico - Turtle bean Mexico white nodule | ecosystem: Host-associated > Plants > Roots > Nodule | place: Mexico: Nepantla...
AAAAAAAAAAAAAAAAAAAAAAAATAATTATATTTTTTTTTTTTTTTTTTTTAAATAAAAAAAAAAAAAAAAAAAAAAAAAAAAAAAAAAAAAAAAAAAAAAAAAAAAAAAAAAGAAAAAAAAAAAAAATAAGAAAAAAAGTGAGAAAAAAGGGGCAGGAGAGGGGGGGAAAAGGGGGGGGGGGGGGGGGGGGGGGGGGGGGGGGGGGGAATCTACTCAATATGTTCATGAGTAATTTATTTTTCATTTATTTCAGAAAAATACACTTAAACGAAGATCCATGGAAGTTCTTACATCCATCAGAGTTCACCAACCCAATTCATCCATCAAACCATTTTGCTGAATTAATGAACTTACATGAATTTGAAGCAGAAAGAAAACCAAAGAAAGAAACAGATGAGTAAATATCCATCAATTAAAAAAATCATTAAATAAAGACAGATGGAACAATAAAGGACTTGATATTTGTTTAAATCTTCTTCAGGAAAATGAAGAAAAAGGTACCAAAACAAAAATAAGAAAGCTGTCAGTTACGGAGAGGAAAATGCAATCATATGTAGTATTCCTTCTACCTTGCTCACTTGTATATCCAAAACAAATGTGAAAACGCAATAATGTAGAAGTATAGAACTAATGTAGTCTATAGTGATTCACGAGCCGAAAATTCTGAGTATAGAGTCAATCTTTCATAATGAGCTCAAAGATGATAAAAAACACTACAATATCAAACCCTAAAGCTTACAACACACCATGACGTCCACATGAACAATAAAAAAATTAAAGAAAGACATAAGGACCAAAGCTGACATACCAGTAGGCATCTCCATTTTGATCCAGGCCACCTAACAGGATCAACATCACTGATTCCAGCAATTAATCCAGTAAATCTGTTTAATACAAATTAGATTAAGACCAGTTATTGATAGGTGATCAATATGTAGCATTAACACGTATGATATTTGATAATTTGACAAACCTCCGCTCTGCAGCATCTTCGGTTTCGAAGCGCATCCGGAACCTCATCCCAACTAAATAAGAATTGTCAAGACTCTTTAAGAATTTGTGAGCAGGTATGATGAATTCCGAAGAGCTAAACCTGCAAAGGAACGGCGAAGTATGTAAGACATTCTTAAGAGAGATTGAGAGAAAACTGACAGAGAAGGACAGAAGCAGTAATATTAAAGAAATGACATTCCTAAAGAAGAGCTTCCAGCAAAAACCTTTCAGTGCATGGATCAAGTGATAGGAATTTCTTGGAAATTTAATGCAGGTATTTATTTCTATCAAACCAAATCTCCTTTCTAGCGCCTTAAAATAAAAGAGCTGAGGTGTTCACCATTAGATATTGTAATGAACCCCATATCCCCATCTAAATACCAACTTAAAACACTCATGAATTGCACATAGAAACTGAAGTATTTACAGATTTCCTTGACTAAATCTTGGGAAAAGTACAAGTGACTTAAAAGAAAAATACCTTGGATTGTAGCAAACACTAAAAGCACATCTTGTAGATAATGCATTAACAACATCCATGAAAGTTCCAGGATTCAATTGCTGACCAGAGGGAACTGCAAAGGAACCAGAACCTTTCAATTGGGCTGCCCTACGAATCCCTAATCTCAGTTCTCCATCGTCGCCCCTGATTTATATTATAAAATGTTAGTTGTGGTTAGGAATAAAAGTTCATATTAGATACAAATTCAGGTCATGATACCTAAGAAACAACACAGCATCTCCAGAAACAAGCTTCTTTTTGTTCACAAATGCACTCCACCCAGTAGTTAGCAAATGCCTCCGTGGTTGACCTGTTCACACGCATAATGATAAAAATAAAACTCTAAACTCCCAAGTGTTCAACATGCTATGCACACTAGTATGCTAATAAGTGACATACCCCTGTATATATGACGAAACCTCCATTCCAGTCCATGCAGATCCTTTGCCACGAGCTCCTGTGAAGGTCTCTGTTGACTGTAATCCTAAAAATAACATCAGAGTACAAATTCAAAATGCTACCACTAAATACATACAAAATAAAGCTTGAATTTAGCATATAAAATAGGATAAATTAAATTAAATCAGTCGGCAAAACTCTTGAGCACAAACAATGCATCGTAATTCGTAACTACCAGGGGAGGAAAGCAATCTTCAGCTGCTCGGCGAGGCACTGAAAATCCACCATGAGTGCTGGTGTCTGAAGCTGTGAGAGTCTTGCAGAACATATGGGGAGTTGTTGACTTCACCATAGCTTCAGTGTCCCCCTCTTCCCCATCAGCTTCAATTTCGCCTTCACGCAAACTTTGCTCCAGTTGCTGTAATGAAGTGCCGAGTTCAAGCAAAATTAAAATTAAAATCAGCCAATAAAGACACTCCATTCGCTTAATAATAAAATAACACCATTTCTTATCATAACAAAAGGGCCAGTAACATGGATTTGGAAAGAAAACAGTACAGAACAATGTGTTAACCACGTAGTGTACTCTTTCCTCCCTTGGTTTCTAGAGCTATGACATTCTGCTAAATCAAACAAAATCGTTATAACTAGCTTCCTTAGTCAAATTTTATCTGACCCTAAAGATTCGAACAGATAGAGATGTCTTTCTTTCTGCAAGCTTCCCAGACCCAAACTACACCTAAGTAAAATCAACATCATAAAGAAACCTCACCTCGCTTTCAGGAACCAACAACACTTGGCAATATACTTCATCGCTCCCTTCCTCTGCCTGCCCAGAAAAAGCACAATCATATTTCTTTAAAATATATGCAAAATCGAAAACAGACCACCCCATATTTCCCTTTACACATGACTCATCCAAAAGAACCAAAACCAGAAACAAAACTGAATGGGTCTCTCCTTCATTCATGAATCGTTAAACCAGACAAGGAAACACATCAACTTTCTCAGCAAGCAGACAAACAGAAACCCAGATACAAACCCCCATAAAGAAACCAAATTCAAGAAAAGGGAAAAAGGAACAAAAAATCCTCAGCCGACACATTGGTTTTGTTTTGTCCGATGAAGGGTAAAAAAGTGACGAACCGAACCACACTTACATGGAGCTTGACATCAAGAACACGACAGAACACATGGGGTGGGATATCATAAGCAGTGACCGGAAAATCCTGAACATGCTCAAAGTGTCCCTGTGGCAAGTACACAACCACGCTTCCTTTCTTCGGCAGAGAGATCAAAGGGCCCGCACACGCGTGCCACAGTTCCAAGCACACGGAAGGAGGAGGAGGAGGAGGCGGAGGAGGAACAACCAAGGTTGAAGCAGAAGTGCTTATCCCCGAGTGAGAAGAAGAAGATGAAGCAGCAGAAGAAGAAGAAGCAGATAATGGAGCTTCATCATCCTCGGTGGTGTTCAGATCGATCAAGCCCATAGCAAGAAAGTGGAGTTTGCAATGTGAAGAAATCTAACAAGTGAAGGAGAGGGTTGGAAGAGGGTGAAGGAGGGGAAGATTTCAATGAATGGTCTCATGCCTGCTGCAGCATTTTCAGAGAGCGTGAGGTGTAGTTGAGTAACTTTGGCATTGCTAAAAGAGGGTGTGACCCAATACTCCAAAAAGAAAGAGACCCTCTTTCTCTGTCCTCTCTCTCTCTCTTTCTTTCTCTCTCACTACCCTTTTATGAGTTATCACTCTCTCTGCTATTTTGTTTCTTTTTGGGGTTCTTTTCTTTTACTTTATGTTTTTGGCTGGGTAGGGTGGTGTGTGTGTATTTTGGGGTAGCATCAAATCAAGCTTTCAGTGAGATTTAAGTTGGAGTGATATAAAAATGGTAGATTTACATCCCCCTTGTTTTATTTTATGTGTGTTTTGGGCCCTTTTGCTCGTTCTTCTGCGGGGTGAAGCAGGAGCAGTGTGCAGTTGGCGCTGCTGCAATGCAATGCTAAGCTGAGACTGTTGGGTGTGATGTGTGGCAGAGAAAGAGAGAGAGAGAGAGAGAAAGAAACAATGGTACAAGAAGAAAGACTGTAGTAGTGGTAGTGGCTCACTTTGTGAGGTTATGTTTGGGTTAAAGACCAATAAAATATGGGAAACTCAATAAAAACTATTTAATAGCGTACGGCATCCCTGTATTTCCGGGCGGATGTCTATTCTGTCCTCTTCTACTTCACCAAATCTCACACCTATCCCTCTCTCTCTCTCTCTTTCTCTCTGCTTAATCTTCTTTCACTTTTTAGTTTTCATCATCACTCTTCAATTCCTCCTAACTCCAAATTCCTAATTCCCTCTCTTTCAAGACCCCACTATACCAATTCTTTTCCCTTCCCTTATGCAACACACATTTACTTCCACATCATATGTCACACATTACACATCACGTGATTCCATCACAGCAAATATGCATAAAACCACCAATCTCATCATATATACTTCTTTTCTCCAAACTCTTGTTCATATCAAACATTTTCCAATTATTTTTTCTGTCAAAATCCACCCATCATTTTGCATGCACGTCCTTTTTAATCATCATGCAACTCCATACTTCTATATTCAAATAATTCATCTTTAACTCACGACATTAACAATGTGTTGTGTTTTTGTAAATGTGAAAAAAAACATGCTAATTTGACTCGTTAAGTGGCCTAAACAAAGCTTTTATGATTTATATAATGTGATTTTGTTGTGTTAATTGGTAAAAAAGAGTGGGATGGCATTGGTGTGGAATATTTTGCTTGCTGTGGAGGCTGAATCATTACAGGTGCAAGGTGCACCTTATTATTGCTCCTATTTGGCATGCTTTGGTAGTTAATGTTGACAATTAACCAAAAAACAGAGACAAGTGAAAGACAAAGGGGTTTTTATATAGAAAGTTGCACAATGGTTTTAAGCATTCATCTTTTTCGCTTTTGAAACGGCCACTTACTTTGTCTGCTCAAGTTTTGACTTTGCCATTAGGGTCTTATCATCATTATTAGCTGTTTTCTTAGACAAAAAGTAATGACAAATCCAGATCACTCTGGCTAACCAATTCTGCATCCACTAAAATAATCAACAGCTTTATAAAGCTTTTGTAGCCTAGATCATAAAGTACTCTTCAACCCACTCTTTGCAATTTTTTACTTATTCCTTCCTTTTATTTTCATAACTTAGTTTAATCATTGGTCTCCACACATGCACCTTCCTCCATATCCAACAAAACTTCTTTATTTTCTCACCAAGCTACCACCTGACTATTGATAAAGAAACCGTGGCAGAATTTCTTGTCTTGTGTTTATCAAAAATGCTTTTTCTTTTCTGAAATAACCACACAAGACAGTATCATTAACATGGCATGCATGAAATTTCAGAGGGCATGCATATGCACACTAAATAATTATGCCTTGGGGACATTAGCTTAAAGAATTTTCTCCTTCACTGCTGCATCATATTTGTTCAAAGAATTAGTTGCAGTCACCAATGGGATAACTGCCCTTCAGACTCAGTATTTGTTATTCAGATTTTCTTCAGCCACACGCATAACTTTTTTTGTCAAAAATTGTGTGTGATTTAGCAAGGAATGTTTCAGTTGTATGGTGAAAAAAAGAATAAGAGGGAGAGACAGAAGAAGAAAATGATCAATGGAGAGGGAAAGAGATGATTACCCATACCCACATGACACCATCAAGTGGTTATTGGAATACACAGATACCAAACATTAATTTAAAAAATTATTCCTTTTTTAGTGAAACACTTTATGATTTATGAGACTTGGGTTTTCAGCAAATCATCATCGCAGGTAAGTAACGGTAACTATATAAAGAGGCAAAATTCTTACCCAAAATTTGTTTCAATAACTTGTTTTAGGTAAATCGTAAGAATTTATCAAAAGTATTAAACTTTTTATTTGGAATACTGAAATCTTATTAAACTAAATTAACAATACATGTAAAATAAGCTCTTTAAACAAAAGAACTTACTCACGTGTACATAATATATTCTAATGTGCAATTAATACTTACATAAATGTAAATAGACATGGTTTCATAATTAAGTTAAGGATTTTGTCCCTGAAAAATAAATAAATATATAATTTTGATCATTAAAGTAAAGATGAAATTATTTGAGTAAAATTTTTGTCTTAAAATGAGTATATTTTGGTAAAAAAATTATCCTTTTTAGATGAATCTATAAAGAGTTTGAAAAAAAACAATTCTTTAATTTAAACCAAACCAATCAATCAGTCAATCTGCGAAATACTTGATACATTTAATGTACGTAGTGTCTTCATATACCTTTTTCAGATGATTTGATGGTTTGGATTTTTTTTTCTCGATATGGGTATTCATTCTTAACCCACTATACTAATACCAAATCATTTATTTCAAAATGTATATATATATATATATATTAGTTTATATTTAACATTGTATAAATGACGATAATTCACCTTTTTTATTTTGTGATAAATTTGTAAGTTTTTATATTGAATCTATTTTGCTTTATTTCTTTTTTAATTGAAAATATTTATGGAAAAAACTTGGTCGGTGAAAAGCTGAATGTGTGCAAAATCAAATTAACATTTTTATCTTTCTAATTAGTTATTAATGGAGTTATTCTTCTCTTAATTTATCTAACCAGTACTCAAAGTTATTTATTTAATGAACATTAATCTGGGTGAGATATTTACAACCACTGTGATAATATTTTTATGACCCATCATTTGATCTATGCTATCAAGTGTTTCCTCACATCTGAAATTTATTATAGTCAAACTTTTGAAAATAGTTTCATATCCAAAACTTAGATACACACAGTGAAGAAAATATTTTCTATTAAGTGATTTAATGAAAAGAAAAAACTCAAACACATCATATTGTAAAACTTAAAAGAACCTTTAAATCATAAAATATTTAATATTCGTATGTCAAAAGATATTCATTTGTACAATTTTTTAAGTCATCAACTTATATTCATATGGGATAGTTAGCAGCAGTACACAAATAACAATTGTTATATTTAAATTGTTTAAGACATAATTAAAATTGGCTAAATTAGTGTCCTATAATATAACATATGGAACAATTTGATGTAAAATCATTTAAAATGACAATGAAAAATTAAAGAAATATAAAGGTACAATTAAATTATATTTTAAAAGTAAAACAATTGACATAAATATAGATTTTGAAAACATGGGATATTAAATCAGGTTGGAGTGATGATCTAAATGAATGTTTAAGTTATTGAATCTGATTTAGAAATGTAATTGAAATATTAAAATTGGAGCATTGTTATGAATGATTAAGATCCCTATGTATGGGTGAGATTTATTTTTAAGGAAAAAAAGTACTCATGATTATTCCTTAGGACAGGGTACTTTTCTCTATGTTGATTATGTCATACTCTAAATGGTATCAACTGAAATATATTGGCATTTTGGTATTTATTTATAGGTTTTGTTTGACATTGGTAATGTTTAAAAGAAAGGAACGTGGGAAATGATTTTGGGTATGAAAAAAAGTGATTTGAAAGATGAAGAAGAGGCCCATGTATTCCATTATTGATGAAATTATTAAAGAAAAGAGATCCCCACCAAGCATTGATTAGTGGGGTTATTTTGAATTTTTTTTAAAAAAATGGATGATGAGGAAATGTGTATGTATGCATATATGTGTGTTGTGATGATGGGAGTTTTGAGTGTGTCTCTAAGCAAAGATATTTGGGTGACTAGGGCCTCCTCCATGAATGAAACGAAGGGTGCAAGTTGTATGATATTACAATACATCACCCAAACAAACCCCACACTCACTCACTCACACTTTCATTCTCCTTATGTGATTCTGGTTCCCAACCACTCTTCACCATAATATGTATCTTCCAAAACCTCCTTCACTTTCTAATCTTACCCAAACACACCTCACATGCCCTACCCTAGCCCCACTTCCTCCTACCCTCCACCACTCCTCACTCTAACACTCTATTTTTAGCTCAATACCCTAAATCATATCTTATCATCAATTTTAGATATTATATTCTCAATTTAATTCGATCTATAAAATCAAATCATTTCATAAAGTATAAATTACATTGGTTAAGGAAAAATATATATTCATTCAGGATTTATTAACAATATTCATTCAAATTCCAATTCAAACAACTAATATTCATCATTATTTACACTTCAAACAATTCATAACACAGGTCAATCATAATAAGAACTCTTTTAACGTTAAAATCAACTTATGATTTACCTAATCATAAAATTGTACTATTTCTATACTTTCAAAATCAAACAAATAATCATAGTCTATTTTACTCAACAACAAATAATGAAAGAGAAAAAAAAATTTGAAGTTTGTGACAAAACACATTACTATAATTATGAATTAACATATATCTATCATGAAGTCTCAGTTATCACATGCAAATACATATAGTTAGACAAACAATACAACTCAAAACTGACTCAAATACATATAGTTAGACAAACAATACAACTCAAAACTGACTCAAAGGGGAAATCAACAAAATGAATTTACTATAATCAAAATTATGATCGAGCAATTTTATTTTACTCACTACCAAAATTTCAAAGATGACTTTCAATTGTAAGTCTAACTAGCTATGGAACTAAAAATTTTAAAAAAAAAGTAAGGACTAAGAGAAAAGTTTTTAAAAAATATGATTATGTTAAAATGAAAACTAAATAACTGATTGTTTTTTATAATAAATTTAATTAAACATATGAAATTAATAAAATACTTATAATAAATTAGTTTTAAAAAAGTAATTGTAAAAACTGTAGAAGTTTATATCTGAATTACTTTTTTGCTGGCTTAAATTAAATTGATTTATTTTATTCTCATTTTATGTAATTTTGTTGGTTTAAACTTATTTTTTTATTCTTATTATGTAATTTTGGTTTATTAAGTATTTTACAAAGTTTCATGTACAAGTAAAATTAGATATTTTTTATGTCAACACTTTTACCTAGTTGATTAATTTCTAAAGTATTAAAGTACAAATTAAACTTGTAAAAAAACTTCAATATTAGTAATATTATTACCAATATTTACAATATAAAATATAGTTTATGTACACAATATTTTTCTTTTCTCCATCTAATAAATTCTGTTAATGCATGATAATAAACTTAAATTTTTGGAGTTTCAATAATTACAAATGCAAAAAATTGCTCTTTTTTTCTGCAATTAACAGTACATGTACTGAAGCAAAAACACAAAAACGAAACTACGTTTTCCTTTGTCTGTAAAGATACATCTAAACACATGGTGAGTGTGTTTAAACTCGAGTTTAAGAATTAAACAAAAGTAAATCAAAGTGGTTGTAGTTGTAGAACCACTTGTTCTATTTTTCTATGTGGTGCTAAATGATACTATTTCCTCCGCTTCATAAATCTTCACATTATTATTTTTTATTTTTTATAAAGTTTTCGTGTTAGGCATCACTATGCAACTTGACATTTCAGCTAAGCTGACACCTCAAATAACAACAATCATCTTCACGTTACTTCTCTTTTATCATATTTTATGTTATTGAGCAAGACTAATAATATACATGCATCACTTTCAAACTACATTTTCATGTATATAAACCCTAAAAATACCTAATAAACTAAAAATAATTAATAGATATATCTTTTTTTTATTTTTTTATCACTTTTTCCTTCTACTGTACATTAACATTCCCAAAAAAATTATATTACTAAAAGATATATTATATTCTCTTTTCTATTTTTATATTATGTTACTTTTCACATTTTAAAAATTTAAAAGAAAAAAAAATATTTAAATTGATGTAGAATTACTCATCATATAATTTTTTTAAAAAATAACAGGACATTCAAATACATTGAATTTCAATCAATATTGTTTTGAGTGTTTCATTTTTAATTTTTTTTTAGTCAATTCAAATTTATTGATTTTTTTTCTCAAAATATTTCAATTAATACTAAATACAAAATTTTATTTAAATATCAACCAGTCCTAGTTATTATTGATTGAAATTTTTTCTGTCAACATTTTAAAAAATAGAATAAATTATTGACAAGCAATAACCATACTGTATCAATGCAAGGATTTTTTTCATCACAATTGTGACAAATTCAAATAATATCTAAATGAACGAATTTATTAATCACCCTTGTTATATAGAGATGACAATAGTACGTTTTATTTTCACATCTCCTCTCCATATAAAAATTCATCTTCATTATAACAATAACAATAAATTTATCTATTTCATTTTTTATTATTATTTTATTTAATTCAACAACTTTGATTTCTATTTAATTTAAACAAGTTTAAGATATTTATACAAGTCAAGTTTTAAACATTAATAACTTTTGTAAATTAAATATCTACTATACTAAAAAGTTTTAATCTAAGTTCCCTAAAAATATTTATTTATATTTTTTAATTTTTATTTTACTCTATCAACTTAAAAATACATCATATTGGAACATGTAGAATAGGAGACATAACACAAATTATTTAACTTATTAGGTAAAAGAATGAATAGATACTAAAACAAATCAATCATGTGAGGACACAAATCTTATTTGAAGTCTTTATTTTATTTGTACTTATTTTGTTATTACTTTTATTTTAGTTGAGTACATTTCTCTTTTATCTATAAAATCTAAGTCACCAACCAAAGAGAATTGAAAAATTGTATATACCAAAAAGTTTGATTTCATTATATATCATTTTATTATTTGTGTTATTGAGAGTTGCATCTTTGATTTGGTTTGGAAGGTTGTTGAGATAGGAAAATAGAGTGAAGTACACTGCAATGCAATGCCTCAGCTATAGGTCTACCACGATAGGTGGGTCTCTTCTTGTCAGGGGAATCAGAACAACTAATTAAGATTTCAATTTTTCTGTTCCACATTTATTCACACAATAATTCTACCATTTTAATTAATAATACAACTATTATTAATGCATTCTTTTCTATTTTAACACCAAACTATCATGCTCTAAAATAAAAAATATACTTATCTAAGCTAAAATTAAATATTGATCTACCAGAGTAAGTTTTTTTACCATGTATATATCTCATTCAATAGTTCAAAAATAAATTTTATATATTTTAATAAAAATTATTTTCATTCACATCATTCGAAAAATCCGACTCCTAAAAATATGTTTAGAAAGAGTAAATTATCTATCAACTATAATTTTTTTATAAAATTGATAAAATCTTATCTATCACTTTTTTGGTTGAATATGAAAAAAGGAGACACAATTTTATGAAAAAAAAAAGTTGATTTTATTTGGATGAATAAATATTTAGATAAAACAAAAAGAAGAAGACATAGTGTTTTTTCACAAATCATTGAAAATTTGACCACGAAATATAATCATAATCTATTATATTTGTACATATACTCAACTATATTACTGAAATAATATGTAATTCATAATTTTGAGTTTTTTTTATAATTTTTTATTATAATTTAAAATTTATTAATGATAATAAAAATTATTATTTTTGTTACTTATTTTCATATGGGCAATCTCATATTTTATTTACTTTTTATAGTTTTTTCATTGTTACACAATCTATCAAACAGAACATTAAACAATGATTAAATTTTAAAATAGAAAAACTTAGATTTTGGATTTTTTAACATTGTCTATTTACTTTAATTTTAAAATAAATTAATTTTAATATATTAAAATATTAAATTCAATGTATTTTCAAGTTAGGATAAAAAGATAATACTAAAAATTCAAAAATTTGTACTTATTTTTTCAACGAAAGCCAACTACTTTTTTTTTATATATATATATTTTGACATCTTATCGTTTTTCTTACTGTCATTATATATGTATATAAATTATTATTTTTATAATAATAATAGTTTTAATATCATATTTTATTAATAAAAGCAATTATAGAATACATATGAGAGAGAAAAGGAGTTCTCAAACAATATTTGTCATAAGTAAAAAATAAATATAATTCAGTTAACTTTTATACTAAATAGAAAACTTGAGTAGAAATATAGTTTGAAAATGATTTATTTATTTTATTTTCTTCAATTGGAAAAACATGATTTAAGAGGGGCAAAGTTTCTTGACATTTTTTTTTGAATTTGCGATTGATGTACCACGTTTGATTGTGTGATGCTCATTCGGTCAATCAAATTCTATCTTTCTCTTTCTTATTCATTCAGAATCTTGGGGACAACATAAATACTACAATTTTCTTTTGCTATTTTTATTTTCTTTTGTGCAAAACTTGTCTTCTGTTTTTGTGAGTAACTCTACTCATTACCTGTTAATAAATTCATGGATTTAGTCAAATTTTCAATTACACATATTTTTACTTTTTATTTTAGTTAACTAAATTATTATTTTATAATATTTTAACTGAACATCTTATACACAAGGTTTAATTAGATTAGAATAAAAAATAAAGTGTGTGCAAAATTGAAGATTAAATAAACATTATGACTTTTTAAAAATACCGACACTAAAATAGTAAGACAAAAAAATCAAAGGAAAAGTATAATTCTAATTCATATATTTTTATTATTTAATATGTATTAAAATATTATACTATTATTATTTAATTTCAAGTTTTTATGTTGTTATTTTGAAATATTAACTTTGCCCATGCAGGTTAGATTTTTTTTAAAAAGTCAGTGTTCCACAATAGAACACTTTCTCTTGTTGCAATATTCTCGTATTTTCGATCTTGCGGCGACTTCTTTTAGCTGGATCTCCTTTGATCTGCACATGATGGGGGAGTACCTGCGAAGACACTCCGACGATCAAGTCAATCCGAGAGCTAGGTACCAGAAGAGTAGAGAGTGAATAGTTATCTTGGGTGTTGTGTCTCTTTTGCTATTTATACTGCTCTGGATGGGCTATGGCTGCTATGACCTACTTTAGGGTCAAAACGAAGGCCCAATTGTGCCTTAACCGTGCTTATCACCTAAGTTGGCTTGTTTATACCTAATTACGTATTTAGCTTTGCATCTTGTCATATAGTCGGCTTTGTCGTCTGTTCGGTCATCCGGTAGTACATTTAGTTTAGATTATTTTTTACTATTCTTTTCATTTAAAAAAATCCAATTACTTATACTTTTATTAAACCTTTATTAAATTATTTTCTAACAGTAAATTATATACTTTTTATTACAATATAATATTGATGGCAATGCAAAATTAGATAGCGCGCAATACCTGATTTTGTTCAGATTAACAATTTTATTTATTCGAAAGAATTTTGTACTTAAATGATTATTTTTTTCTCATTTAAATTTAAATGATTTTATATTAGAGTAGTTTAGTTGAGTAAAAAAATCCTATTTAATTAATATTATTTAATATTTAAAATTTATATTTTTTTAAGCGACTATCTCCCTTTATTTTTTTACTAGATTTTGATTAATTTTTATTAAATATTTTAATTAATAATTAAAAATTTAGATAATTTGATTGAATATATCCTGTTAACGATTAATAGGTTATATAAATAACTTTAAATAATTAAAAAGTAAATGAAAAATGTAGTAAGTAGTTATAAAGAGATGGAGAGATGATAATTTATGAAATGACGTTGTATTTTTTGCATTTGATTGGGGCCACCCTGGAATCTGAGTTTTTGAGGGAATTGGTGTGTGGGAGTGGTCCCTCCCACTCGGTGTGGCACTTGTATTCTTATGTTCTTAAATTTTTCTGAGAAACAGAATATGTCGTTTTCAATGGACTGGTTGAGCTTTTGCAGTCATCAGAATTTTAATTATTAATTTGTGTGTTGTGAAACTTGAGTAGTCTACGTCACACGCATGTCTCACTACCACCTATGATCATAGTCTCTGTCTCCCTCTCCTCTTTCCAACCTTTGGACCATGCAACCAATTTATTTTTTATTTTTCCATCTCTTCTTCTTTTCTCTTCTCTTCATCCTCTTCCTTTCTTTAACCCTCTCTATCTTCACATTGCAAAATCATTTTTTAAAAACCAGCTCATTTCCATGGTCCATTTAGCCCAAACTCAAACCCACTCAGAAGGCCCATAATGAGTACCACTTCCTTCCTTTCTTTTAAAATAAACCAATTTAACTATTAATGAAAAATAACTTCATTTTCTCTTGTTTATGTCTGGAGAATACAAAATTAGGATGAGAGAGTTATGTCTTTGTAAAACTTTTTTTAACTTATAAGATCTCACATCGACTAGAAATTAGAGTCTATCATAGTATATAAGTGGGTGCAAACCTCATCTCATCGAGTCAGTTTTATGAGGTTGAATTAAGCTTAAAGTCCACTTCTTAACATGGTATCAGAATCATTTTAAGCCTATTCTAGCGAGTATTTGTTGGGTTTATCAGGTCACCCACTATAGGGTCGATTTTATGGGTTTGACTTAGGCTTAAAGTCCACTTCTTAACATATAATTTCTAATTCTTTGATGTGTTGAATCTTGTTGGGAAAGGCTAACCATTTGAGTATAAGGATTCATGAAATCCTCTATTAATAGGGTTAACAATGAAATATTAGATTTATATACAGTTCATTTATATTATTTGATTATCAAATATGAATTGAATTGAGCTCAATTTTAAACTTATGCAAGTTCTTTAAACCGGGTAGTACAATTAGTTTAATTACAAAAAATATTTAATAAAATAAATATAAAACATGTATTGACATATCTTAAAATTTTAAGGCGTGTATAAATGAAAAAGGCTAAAAAAACATAAAAATTGTAATAAAGCTCAAAATTTATATAATATATCTAATATCTGTCCTATTATTAAAAAGCTGGAGTGTGTTTTAATTTTCTAATTTAAATTCCGAATATGTCTTATAAGATTTGTGAAAGTCAATCTAATGCAGTTATTTAAATACGCAGTATACGCTTAGTAACTCGTATATTTAATTAATAGGGAAACCTTTTAAATATGTATAAAAACAAGTTGGAGTAAATTAATGAAGCTAAAATTATGTATAGATTAACAAACTTAAGAATTTAAATAGTGTACCTAAAATTAAGAGTACTCATACAATACAATGGATTTTAAGACATTATAGTATTAATCCAATAGAATAACAATTATATTTTATTAAGTGAAACTATGTAAAGCTATTATCTAAATATATATTGTTTCATAATCTTAAGCTTCTTATCATATTTAAGGAACAAAATAATTTAGCAATGGTGATAAGTTACATAGTAAGACGCAGCATAGAGGCTAATCTATTTGCATTAGCATTTGTATTTGCATTTCCTTTATTGGCGAAACAGAAGAAAAAAGTTGAAGTATTTGCAAAGATCATTTATGATTGTAGTTTTGTTATCGAATTGCGTGCAAGCAAGAAAGTGAGTGGCACTAATCACTTGCCCAAGAATGAGGCATTTCAGCTCCCACGCTATTGTCATTCACAATTACAAGTCAAAATCATAACTTTGCTTCTAAGACAAATATTCCTGCTTTTTCATCACTCTAATTACATTTATTAAGAAAAAACACCTAATTGCCTCTATAACTTTAGATTAACAATATATATTATAGACATCGAATCTCACACTAATATTTTTTTTTTATATATATATGCATACAAATATATGTATAATTTCTAAAATATTATATATTATGTAATTATAAATTAATAATAAAAATTTATGTGCATTAGGTATGTTTTAATTTTTTTTTGAAGTGAAAAAATAATTTTTTTTATGATTGATTTAAAATGATTTATTCCTTATTTTTTATAATCATAATAAAATTTATGCAATAAGTTTGAGCTTTTAAAAAATTAATATATTTCTCATTTTTAAAATTGTGTAAGACTCATACTATAATTATCAGAAATTCAATAAATATTTTTTAAATTGGACACTTCATCATATATGTTCTATGAGTGTCGGTGTCCAATATGTGTGTCTGACACAGACACGCCATTTAAGAGAAGTGTCTGAATCAGGAGTGGAAAAAATATATTTAAAAACACAATATTTTAATTATTTAATATTTCTAATCAAATAACTGTTCAAGTTTTGGATGGTACTATGGTACATAAGTAATGTATATTTACTTTCTTTTCAATTTCACTTTACTCTATTCTTCTTTTATCTCTCTTTATTTTTCATCAGATTCAATTTTCTGTGTCTCTCCTTGAATCTGTGCTTCATTATAAAGCAATGCTTGGTCCTTGTTAGCAAGCATAGGGTACTCGTTCACAAGTCAAAGCCCCTCTTTGCCATCTGAAAATGGCTTCCCTGAGACACATTAGGATGCAATGGCCTTGAATTAGAGTCAAGATAATTGAGGACAAGCACCATGGCCACTGAGCAAATAAACATAGGTATTGGCCCAAAGAACCAAAGTAACAAATCAAGAGCAAAATAGAGGGCTCGAAGACCAAGTGACCAGAAATCACCTCCCCTTATGACTGCTATTTCAACACTACTCACAGGGACAAAACTATCTGGAGTGCTTATCAAATAGTTTGCATGAACAAAGTGTCTTGCTGATTGAACAAAGCATGAGAAAGCTAGAAGGAAGCATGTTAGCAGGCAAATGTACTTGACAGTAATAGCTGTTGGTCTAGTGTCACCATAGATCAATTGACTCTGGAAGAAAATGTTGGAACTGTTGGCAATCCAAGCTCCAATAAGGGAACCAAGAGTCAAAGAGACTGAGGCCAAGAATGTAGCAGCTGTAGTGTTTGATTGAATCACAGAAAGAGCTGTGCTCACATCCCTTTTGTCTGCCTGATCATTACAATGTTAAAAACAAGGAAAATAGTTAAAAGGGTTTTCAATCAAGTAGAAGAATAAGGTGATAAGGATTAATCACTTGCCTGCATAATTCTTTCAACCCAAATTCTTTTGTCATTGTTCTCAAATCCCATGACTGTGGTGTGAGTCTGATTGATATATTTGTAAAGCAGGAAGAGGTGATAGGCAAACATGATTAGCAAACCCGAAGGGACCAAAATTAAATCCAGGTACTCCTTATGGAACTTCATGCTTATGTTGTTCCTTCCTAGTTCTCCTGATTGAGGAAAGGTGGAGGATTGAGATTTTATTTCCAAAGTCTTCAGTTATAAACTACAAAACTAGGTGGATTTCCTTTATTAACATTTAATTTGCTTCAAGGATTATTGACCTTTCATGATTTGACAACCAATAGCAACTTGATAAATTTTCAACCCTATTTTATTGCGAATTATTGATTAGTACAACTAGAACACCAATGAATGGAAGAAAGAAAATGGCTTTGGGGAAACAGAAGGTGTTGCCAAGAAGAAACAAGTTTGGTATTCCAAAATGTTGGAACCTTGAAAGGGACAAACCATTGATCTGCACAAGGGTTGCCTGATAGCTGAGGCAGCATACAATTTGTTTTTAAATTAAATATATTATTATCAGTGTGTGTCAAAAAAATTACTTTACTTAAATTAAGAATGAAATGGTTAAAAACTGAGTAAAATAATTTTGAATAACATTTAATCCAATATATAAATAATAAAAGCATTAAATAACATTATGCACTTATAGAGTACATGACATATATGCATTTTTAATTTTCAGTAAATTTCTAATTTGATTATAGTAATATCATATTTTTACTATTTTAGTCTACGCTGTAGTAACCTATTTTTTATTTACACTAATATATATACATTATACAGTGTAAATGTTTATTTCATATAAATAAAATTTACAATGAATAAATACTTTTAAATATACAAAATTATACTATATTTCAAATTTGTAATAAAAAAATATTTTATATAAATAAATTATATTTTAGAATATGATGAATGATATAATTAATTGTTGTAATTGCTTTTAAAACATATTAAAATTTCAATTAGAACTAAAAATATTTAAAATAATAGATTTTTACACTATTTTTGTAACGGTTGAAAGTATAAATTAATTATTATAGTACTTTTTTATTAAATTAATATATAAATTTATTTTATTTTATATTTTTAATTTAGTTTTTGCTAGCCGGTAATATAGTTTCTGCTTAATATATTTTTAATTGGTTTAATAATGTTTTAATTCTTAAAATTTAGGATGATTCATCCTCCAAAAGAGATTTGTTAAGAGGCTTCCAATGAACTGAGCAAGGACTGCAGGAGTTCAAAACTGAAGTTCAGTCAAAACACAAGGTTGAGTACCAGTCTTGCAAAACATTTTGGCAGAGGCAATTCAACAAAAGGAGAAACTCTTGATTTATGAGTTCTTGCCCAACAGAAGCTTGGTCTACCTTATTTTGGTTGTCTTAACCTCTCTAATTTTTGGTTTTCTTTGACAGCTACCGTCATGTACATTATGTAGAAGCAAATTGATAGATCGGACTAGAGCTTCCAAATTATAAGATTGGATTTCTTTTGATAACTCAATCAGAAGCCTTCCGTCTTAGCAAGCCATGCAAATTAAGCTCATTCATTTTAGCAGCAAGAATAAAGTCATTCTGCGTTAGCCCACCTACATAAACATGTATTACTTTAGACAATGCCCATATATGGATATAAACAAATGAATTACGATGTAGAAAAATCAAGAAAACTAAGATTAGATAACAGCAAAAAGGACTTTTGGGACAAAGTTAAACTGACTTGGAAAGAAGCAACGACTGTCCAAAGCTAAAGTATACTACTATACGTGCCACTAATATTAGAGATGAAAGTTGAATATGTGGGGAAGCCCTTTTTTTAAAAGAATTTCAAGATATGCAAGCTTATAAGCTCACAAAACGGACTTATAAGGTGAGGATTACACTCTACTATATATATTAAAAATCTGATCTTATTCCTAGTCAATGTGAGCTTCGACACACTTTCTCATTGAGAAATAAACATCTTGAACGTGAGATTACATATTTATGAGTGGTGTAACAGAAACCCGATAGCAATAACATAATAGTCCCAAAAAACTTGACTATAATAGATTTTGAATAACTTTGATATCATCTAAGTAAATGAATTTATGTCTAATTCAACCTCCGAAAATCGGCTTATAAAGTGAAGATTGCACCCCTCACTCATATATGTTATAATCTGACCTTATTCCTTGTCGATGTGACATCTCCAACAATAAGAAAATGTAATAGCTATGATATGGAGAAACAAAATGATATGTGATAAACTAATTCCTATTTAATTAAGTTTTAACTTACATATATATACACACACACCCAAAGAGAGAGAATTCTTTTTTCAGAATTTCTCTCCAGTCAACCATAAGCTGAAACCTAAGATAACCATTCCTCTTCTGCACTTCTTTTCCTTGCAGTACCACAATGCTATATGGGGTGTGGAGGCTGCTGGACAGATAGTGTGATACACAGCTCGAATAGTTTGCCCCAAACTTAGAAATCCAAATGGAAAAACATTTTTTGACACCACCTTTTTCATCTACATCCATTTGACCATTGCTATTCATAATAAAATAATAAAATAAACATAAATAGAATGTTATAATAAAATAATATCATGACTCAATTCATTGACTTACCAGAGAAGCAAATTAGTAACATCGCAACCACTGCAGTATTTTCTTTTTCTTTAACCCTTAAAGATATCGGTTAAAATGTACTATATATTGAACTTAATTTGATACATGGTGCATATATCAAATAGATTGGAAATCTGGACAAAAACCATATCACTAGCAGCCAGCGTTGTGCTTGTTCTACGGGTTTCATTAAACATATTATCATTATACTGGGCTCCAATTGTTTAGAAGTATTACGTATCAGGCCATAGGGAATAAAAAGAAAAAACCAAAGAGAAGAATCAAAGAAAAGATAATGAGTTTTGATTGAGAAAGGTGAAAATGATTTCATCCATACTCAGATCAGTGATTAAAAAGACATTTAGACAGTCACTGAACCTAACAAACTGCTAAAAACATACAGCTGTATCTAACTGTCTAAATGACTAACCTACCCTTAACAGCCACTCTCAAACTCAATGTTTCTAAGGAGGCAACAGTGAGTTTGGCCTATTGAGTTTGGACATGAAATGACCACACTGGGACTTGGAATAGTTTTGTTGAGAATATCCGCTACTTGAAATTGAGAGGGAAGATGAATGACCCTCACTACTGTATAACTTTTTCAAGAACAAAGTGAAGGTCCAATTCAAAGATTTTAGTGCAAGAATGGAGTACAGGACCTTAAACAGCAACTTGTAGTTCAGTTAGATGGGACTGAATCCACAATAGATCAGTGGTTACAGCAGCAAGTCTGCTGTATTCATCCTAAGTGCTGCTGCAAGACACAACAAATTTCTTCTTAGAAGACCAGGATACCAGATTGATCCAAGAAAATAAAACAACCTGTCGAAGATTTCTAGTCATTAGAATGGTCAGAATCACAGAATGCTTTAAACTGCAGGTCATGAGATTTATGAAGACCATATGAAGCAGTCCCTGAAGATATCACAATATGAGGTTAAGTGCTTTACATATTTCCAATGAGCTCTTGAGGAGAATACATGAATTGGCATACTTTGTAACATAGAACGATAGGCCAGGTCAAGTGATAGTAACATATTGAAGCGCCAACTATAGTTCAGTAAGAGAAGGACAGGGGTAGTTAGAATAAGTCATATTAGCTTCTTGATGAAAATAAAAAATGTTTTGGCCTGAGATAGTATTAGACCACAGGAACTACCTCAATACCCAAGTGTAAAGGCCCAAAGGTCTTTGTTGTAAATTTTGAAAGGAGCTGTGAGATAAATTGACAGATTTCAGAACTGGAATTTCCAGTTACAATCTTTTCAACATAAAATGAATGTTATGAAGGTAGAGGTGAATAGGATGAAAAGAGAAGGGTCATCTTGGCTGCTATAAAAACCAAAAGAATGAGGATCACAACACAGTTTTTGAAACACAACATCCAGGGCTTGTTTAAGCCTATAGACATAGAAAGCTTTTAATTATAGGTCAATTTTTCCTAAACATAATCCTCTGAAATTATATCTCTCAGAAACCAACTTTGATTAAATATTTGAATAATGAAATATTCATACCCACAGAATGTGTCCAAATCTCTATAGTAACATTATTCCAGCCAACAAGATGAAGATCAGGATGATGACCTACATTATAAAACATCATTGTTAAACTTTCTATTTCTCCCATAACATCAATAGGGGGAGACTGATGTCGAGGTGCAAAAAACCAGAAAATAATACCTTCAGCTTCAGCAAGATCAGCTATTATCCCGAAAAATTCCAATCCTTTGGTAAAAGTCTTCACTTTCCATGATCTCCTCAATTTCAATATACCATCCTCGTTTACCAAATTCCAATCGGCAACCTGACCATTCAATGTTAATAACAAATACATTGATACTTAAATTGACGTAAGTTGAATCAATGTGTTAAACAGTGCGCCATAGCGTTGTAGCACGGAGGTCATAGCTGACCAAATAACAAGATGAATAGAGGTGTTGATTAAAAAAGACCTCTAAACGTATGAATGGCATTAATTTTGAGTAAATTTTATCATTTTTTGAGAATTCATATGTATATGGAGTATACATTGTATAAAACATATGAAGTCATATTTAAAAGAACGGGCATTCCACTATCCCTTTATAGCGTTTTTGAGTTGAACATTTTTAATTTTTAAAGATAACACAATTTACAAAAACCTGTGGAAGCAGAGTGCATGCTTCATCCTGGGTCATGGCCTGCAAGTCCTTTGTATTGTAGGGTATGCACTTTTTAGTTGACAAGCCTAAAATAGAAAAGAAAAAATCGATTATGAAACGCCTAAAGAGTTAAAGGTAGATAAGGCAGATAAACGCACCTTTGTTGGTAGTGCAAAATTCAGCGGTTGTGAGAGGTGAAGGGACTCCATGAGATATTTCAGAATTCATTCTAAATGTAACAGAGTGAGATCAGAGTATGAAGGAAACATCGTTAAAAATCGAAGAAAGAGATTTAGATGAAATTACCGTGTCCGTGTATATGAATAATGGGTTTGGGGAAAGGGTGGTAATGGTAACTTGGCAGTGGTGGCAACAGACAGAGGTAGAAGAGGGTGGCGAAGAAGAAGAAGGCGATTCATTTGGTAGTTCTATCAATTTATGTTTCGAGGGCGTTCAGAAATCACGCTTTTCTCAGAGCAATTCAGTTGTTTTAAGGTTTTTTGTTTTTATTTCCTCTTTTGCCCTCCTTCACATGGGAATTTTATTACAAGAGAAAAGTAGTCATTGCCCTTTAAATTATTGTAAATAACTCCAAATGATTAATTATGCCATATTATAAAGTGTACTTTAAGTCTAACTCAATCCTATAAAATCGACTTATATTGTGAAGTTTCCATCCACTTATATATTATGAAAGACTCTAATTTCTAAATATTATTCATAAACTTGAGTTCAGAAAAAAAAGTTGAATAAAAGAAGTTGAGAATAAGTCAAAATAATACAGCCCTGCCATGAAATTAAGCTTTGATACCCACCAAAGAAAAGAAAGAGAAAATACTGACTTCAAAATAAACACAATTACACACTGCAACAAAACATAGTTATGATAGCAAATACATGAAGTAGAATTGTCACATCACAATCGTGAAGATCAACAGAAACTAGGACACAACTATGCAACATAAACACAGATTATTGTTCGTGATAAACACAGATTATTAGAGTAATTCAAGGATAAACTTCAATAAGCGATCTCAAACCAAATATGTTTGTTATCTTGTAATGACTGAATCCAGCTTCCAAGAAGAGTTTCTCCCATTCTTTTTCTTCTCTCTCTCTCCCAGTCACCACAACCATCATTAGCATATCATAAAACAGCTTTGCTTCGGTCAATACATGATTTTCATTCTTTTCACCAACCACTATGTCTATGATAATTACTTTCCCTTCCTTCCCCTTCTTTGAAATAGCTTCTTTGCATTTCTTCAGTACCTTAATGGACTCTTCATCGCTGTAAGCATGCAATACTAACTGCAACATATTTACCAAATTAAAATATCTTCAAATCCAACTTAACATACAGCTTTGTAAAGATTAACAAGTTGCATACCTTAAGAAGAATGGCATCTGCTGAAGGAATAGACTGAAACATGTCACCTCCAACAAACTTCAAATTGGTACTGTCAGGCAAATTTTCAACCACATGTGGAAGATCAAGCACCGTCCAATGCAAATTAGGCAGTGACTCACAAACTATCCTACCTACACCTCCTTTGCCACCACCAACATCAACCAATGAACTCAGTCCTTCAAAAACAGATTTACAGTTTCTCATAACCAGATTCACCATCCCAGAGTCACTGATCATTGCTTCATTGAAGAGGCCGTTAAACTCTTGGTTCTGACCCCAATACTCCCAGAAACTCATGCCAAAAGCGCTGTCAAAGGGTGTGATCTCCTTGCTGTGAAACCACTCTGCCAAGGATTCTGATGAGTGAACTAGAGCCGGATGAAACATTGCTCGAACAAAAGGAGACAGGGTTGGAACATTGTCCTTAAGGAGTAGCCTCGAGGAAGGTGTGAGATCATACCCCACTTCTTCCTTATCATCTTTCACAACCTTGGTTGTGGCAAAGAAACCTGCATGCACCAGCAAGCGCATGAGCCTATATACATGACCAGATTTTGTTGGTTGAATCTGAAGTGCCAAAACCAACTCAGGGAGAGTAATAGGCTTGGCATTCTTGAAGATTATGTCTGGTATTCCCAAGTGAACTGCACTTTTGAGGCACATGGAACCAATGAAACTATAAGTATAGTTATATAAATGAGCCTGAGCCTGAAACAACTCTTCAACATCCATCTTTTCCATAGTTCTTTGCTTGGATAAATTCTTCTTATGCTTTTATGAGACTGATTCATTGACACTGGATTCTGCTTCTCTTTTATATTTCCTTACAATCGTACAAATGATTATTTTATTTTATTAAGAAAAGTAGTTATTAAAGATAAGTTTTTAATGAAGAGTAGGTGTACACATATATGAGAGCACCAGAACGGCAACTGAAATTTATGGTCTGAATCAATACATTGTTGTTTTCTAGTCAATTCTCTGACTTCTGGGACATCTAGAAAAGCAAATAGAGTGTCACTTTCTTCTGTTTTAGTTTTGTCTATGACAAAGAAAGATGCAATTGAAGTAGGACAATAATAAGTTGAATACTGTTCATTCATTATTGTTTTATGACTTTATCTTTCTGACTGACTTCTGACTTTTCTAGGAATAAAACAAGTGTCATTTTTCTATAGGAATATGTTTTTTTTTTCTACACTTCACTAAATATTAATATTTTAATTATTTTTTATATTTTTGATTTTGAAAATTATTTTAACATTTTACATCTTATCTATATTTTTATTAAGGATATTTTTTCATTTTTAAATATTTTTTATTGTAAATATTAATATTTTGTTGTTTGTGTAAAGTAGAGTGGGTGTAAAAATATCATATTTTTTTTATATTAGCAGAAGCAAGATAGAAAACTTATAATAAAAAATTCCGTCACAAATTAGGTTAATTCCTACAATTTTGGTCAAACTTGTTTTTTTATTATTAATCAATAACTTCTTAATCGCGTTGATGTTAAAAAAAATGCATTATTTGAATACTGAATCGATACAGTTATCTTTCCAAAACTAAATTAAAATTCTTAGAAAAGTGCACCAAAATGACTTTCACCAAGAAAAATATATTTTCATTAAGATGGTTAGTCATTTTCCTTTGCAGTTCAGCCTCTGGCTTCCCAATCATGCGGGTTCTAAACATTTTATAAATGATTCCATAACTTATCCACATACTAAGTTTTTTTATTTATTTTATAAAAGTTCTTGTATTAAATATTTCTGTGAAACTTAACATCTCAGTTAACCTGACAACTTAAGTAACAATAATAATTTAATATTACATGAAAAAAATATAATTAAAACAAAAATATGGGAAATTTTATTAATAAAAAGCTATAAGAAAATACTAGATAAAAGTCTATTATACCAATGAAGATACTCTTTGTAAATAAAGTCTAAGTTAACAAACTTATTAGCACGCTCATCCCTTTCACAAAAATTGTGAGAAACCCTAAACTTGATTTTCCCATACTAGTTAGGACAAGTGTTCTACCTATTACAAAACATCTAAGGAACATTAATTCTAGTCGTAAATACAACACAAACTAAAACAGAATCACATTCAAGCCATAAACTAGTAAAACCTATATTTTGAGTTTGTTCAATAACATGTATAACTCTATAAAACTCAATAACCAAAGCAGATTGAACATCAAAGAAGCAAAAAAATCTCCACAAAAAATACCACCACAAGTAGCAAGACCAAGAGAACCCCTAACAACACTATTAGTGTTTTTAACTAAACCCGAAGAAGGAAACTCTCACCAAACAAGAAGAAACTCTCATCGAACAAGAAGAGATAAAACTTTACCACTACGAGTATTGATACCAAAAAAACTTAAGTACATTGAAATAAAAAATATCATTTTGTATAAAACTTTTAGACGAATTACCCATTAAACAAATAATTATTAATTTCATCTCAAAATAACTATAATTTATTTATTTTCACGTAATTTAAGAACAAAAATAAATTTTTTATTTATTGAAACCATTTTTTGTAATAAAAAAATTGTTTTTTATTTGTTAAAAAATTATTGACATAATTGGTCTGTGAGAAAATTAAGAAAATATGTTCAATAACTCATCAAATTTGAGTAATGTTTGGATTTTTAAGTTAAAACTATAGTGATTTTAGGATGAAATAAGTATATGCTTGTATTTTTCTTAAGTCGTTCTCCCCTCTTAATTGGTTCTTCTACGTGGAAGAGTGTAAAAGAAAAGTAAATATGTGATTTTAAATAAATGAAATAAAAGTCGTGTAGATATTAAAAAGGGGAGTGTAGATAGTAAGAATGAAACGATACATCCTCGTGAAGCACCTAATCAAGGCTTTGAATTATGTAAGGGCAAATGCTCCCTGCACCCAACACTTTTGAACCTGGACCCAACATAATTTCAAAAATTCCAAAAGTACCCTTTATTCCGGAAATAAAATTCCAGAATTGGAAATAATGCATTCCGGAAAAATAAATCCAGAAGAGATTTTTGTGTTTCGGATATAAAAATCCAGAAAAAGAAAATCAAAATATCATTTTGGATTTTTTTATCTGGAATTGAAAATAATGCATTTCAGAAAAAATTATTCGAAAGAGATTATTGTGTTTTGGAAAAAAGGATCCGGAATATAATTTTATATGTACCCTATTTTTTTAAAGGTATTTTTGGTTTTTTCCCTGTGATTGGGTGGAGTGATATGGTGCAGGAAGCAATTGCCTTATGTAAGATGTTTATATTGGGTTTAGGCCATGTTCTGTTTTTGTATAAGCAAATATGAGACAATTTCTTCTTCCACCCCATAGTTTAAAAAATACCAAAAATATTTCGAAATGTAAAAATTTGCATTCTTAAATATCTAATCCAAATTAAAACTTTTTATTTTAGAGTTTGCAATCCATACTACAAATTTTATTTCCGAAACATAAATTTTGTATTCTATTTTATATTTCACAATAAAAAATATAAATTTTATATTTCAAATTACATATTTTGAAATATAAATTTTAATACAAAATTCAAAAAATTATAAATTTTGATTTTCAGATTTTATAATATGAAAGTATTTAAATTTTACATTTTAAAACTAAAAACATTGAATAAAAATATCAAAGGAAAAATGATTTTTTTGAAGTATGGGGTACAGAAAGAAATTGCCCAAATATGATGGTGCATGAGGAGCACCCATGAGATAAATTCTGGATTAATCCACCTCTCTCAATTACATAGTCCTTCTATGATCAGTTATATTCATTTTATATTGTTTTATTAATATAGATTTAAAGTTCTTAAAATCTTGAATTAGGGTTTTTTTTTCATTTGGTAATGAATTAGTTTTTCATAACTTTGACAAATATCAACTCGTCACATTAATACAATAAATTTACTACAAACAATGGAGTGTAATTAGATGATAATACTAAATACATAACCTTTTATTGTAAAAAATAATATATCTATAATATGCAATCAATTACCACCGTGAATTAAAAAATTCAGATAAATAATGATTCAGTAGAAAAAGTATTGATATATTTTATATTTAGTATGATAAAAAAATTAATAATCCTAACATAAACAATTTAATTTGATTTTGTTTGAAGTCATAATTAAAGTAACATCAAACCTTGCACAATTATCTCAGATTTGATGCAAAATTAAATAACAAAAAAATAGTTTGATTTTACAGTTCCAATTTGCAGAGAAAGGTAAGGGAAAGGAAAGAGTGTGTGAAGTGTGAACAATCAACGCAATGCCGCCATTGACTTGAACACGTTGCGTTCTTGCTCTTCAAGAAAACCGACCACCTTAAAGCAATTCCCATAATGTTTTTGCATCTGGTGTGTGTAAGATTCATCATCTGATTTGAATTGATTAGGTTGAAATCGAGGTATAATGCTCCCACTCTTGAAACTCGGAACGCTGGCCTTGAAAACCCTAAGCAAACCCGTCGCCAGTAGATTGAAGCAGCAGGCCGCTCTGCACCCCAGGTTCCGCCAACTCATCGTTAACATGGCTCAGGTTCCTTCCATTCCCTCCAACTTTAATTCTCAATGCAACTTTTCCACTCCTTTCTTCTTCACTTTTTTATTTACGATTTTGTGGATCAGTCAAATCATCAAATCACGACCAAGATGCAACGGCGCATCTACGGCCACGCCACCGATGTTGAGATTCGGCCCTTGAATGAGGAAAAGGCTGTTCAAGCTGCGGTTGACCTTATCGGAGAACTCTTTGTCTTCTCGGTCAGTGATTTTAGTCTTTCATTTCGCTAAACACGTTGCAACTATGATTACTTAGTTACTCTCCGAATTCTACTGGCATGTTTATGATGTTGAATTTACCATGGTTTTACTCTGGAAACATAGTTTTGATCAATTTTGTTGATTACTTGTGTTGAGTTGCCTCTTTTAATGAAATGTCTTAGGAGTTTGAATCTAATTTTATGTATTTATTATTCTTTTGTTCTGTTTTCACAAAATACTGAATAGTTGTTCAGTCAAGTATTGAATTATATTTTAATTCTATTTCTTTCAATTGGTTTGTTATTCTTACGAAGTGTTTCTAATGTGAACATTTTGATGTGAGATATCATCTTAATCTAACAAAATTTACTTATAAGATAAGATGAGGTTTGCACTATACTATTATTTGTCGTATAATCAATGAGTTCTCCAACAGTTATAAATTTGGAATTTGGAGCGTTCAGTATTAGTATGCTCATTTCATTGGAGTTTGAGTTGAGATTAATAGTGTCTTGGAATTTAGCGGAACTCTAGAATTTGATATAGGTACTATGATACTTTATTTGGATGATTTCAAGAGGGGAACACCAAATTATGTTATGCAGAAAAACTACAAGAACAATACAAGTAGTCGACTTTCAATTTAGTGGTACTTTGTTGTCAGTTGTTGGATTAGATTGAGTTATGTCTTTTCACCAAAAAATAAAAAGGATCGAGTAATGTTTGTTCAATATTTAGATAAATGGTTAAAAAATTTCATCTATAAGTAGAAAAACTAATTGTAGAGAATGGCAGAAAATGGTTCCAAGAGAAGACAAGTAGGCAGAGAGGAAGAAGAGAGGAGTTATAGATATAGGAAATTGATTACTCAAGTATTTTTTAATAGTAATTAAACAAATACTCTTACAAATTTGAAATAAGAACGTGCTTATGATCTAAGGGCCATATAAAATGCTTCTGAGTTGTGATCTTTAAAGCTAAATGTTTGTACCTAAATAATATGTACTCACATGTTTTGTCATTTATTGTTTGCTGATATGGCTATGTATATACTCATAGGTTGCAGGAATTCTCTTGATCTTTGAGGTACAAAGGAATTCTAGATCTGAAGCAAGGAAGGAGGAGCTACGAAAGCAAGAGCTAGGGGTAATTTCAAATAATAATCTTATGCAAATAGTTTTAACATTATGTGTTTCCTTTGGTTTCAAGTCAAATCTGTCAACTTTTCTTTTTCTCAATTTAAGTTGTTATTTATTTATTTTAGTCTTTGTTTTCAAAAAAAATTGTTCTTTTGTTTATATGTTGTTATTTGCTCCTATTTTTAATTTTCTATCATGTTTCCTAAGTTCATATGCTAAACATATTACATGTATTATCTGCTCCCTTTTTCCGACATAAAGGAGGATTTTATACCAATACCATATCATCTTGTGATATTATAGTTCTTTGCTTAATCACGGTTTTTACTGAAATAAAACAAGGTAGGAGCAGCTGAACTGTTTGACCAGGATCAATTTGTGAATCATAAGAAAAATTCTAGAGGGGCTGTGCTGAACCCATGATAGGTTATGATACACAGGGCTTCATATTTGAAGATGTCAAGATACTCAATTTCAAATTTTCAGTTTTTGATTGATTCAAATCCTATATTTCTCAGTTGGTGCTGTCAATTCTTAACTACATTATTGTTGCCCAAAGGTTGCCTTAATATTTCGTGATGTGTATTTTATTGAAAAACTTTATTTGGCATGGTTAAGTCGACAGTCATGTTAATTACTAAATTTGAGAATGATGTATATAAATGGTTTATACTAGGTCTTTTTGTGAAAAATATACAAAAGGAAAATATCAAGGTTTTTGTCAATGTGTTTTATGTTGGAGTGGAATTGTTAAAAGTCTGAATTGGAAATCAAGGATAGTTTTTTGGCTAGGCAGTTTATTTATTATAATAATTCACGGCAATTTGTCCTTCTTCTTGCTCTAGAATACAAAACCACACTAAACAACTCATTGTCATTGGTATCCAATTCAGGCTAACTGGGAGAAGTTATTTAATAGTCAAAGTTTCATATTTAACATTCTCCAACCGTTGTTTGCTTTACTTTAGGCTGTGAAGGAAAAAAATGAGAACTTGGCAGCAGAAGTGGAACTTCTTAAGCAAAGAATTCAAGAACTAGAACAGATGGCCAGGGGACGAGGACTGACTGGCATTCTAAACTTCAGACAAGGTAATACAGAAACTGGAAAGGCGGAAAAAACTGCTTGAGCTGATAAACAGTATAATTGTTTTATGACATTTTTTTCATTCGTCTATGCGATGAATGTCAGGCTTAATCTTTGATTCATTTGAGGGTCTCTTCAAGAAGAGCCTATTTTTACACATTCTTGCTGTATTAGGGATAACTAGCTGATTGACATTGTATAAGTGTCAGGCACTGTATAATTCATATTGGTGACGCTATCAATTGAGCATAAAATGCGTCATCTCAAACATACCCTTTGCCTTCTCAAGTCCACATGTTATTATTCTTTAAAAAGAAAAGAACATTCGTCTTTCATGAATTCACTTTATCTCTCTTTCACCACAAATGATCAATTGACCTTGCGGCTGTGGAGTGCTTGGATTTATCTGCAAAATGACAAGGACCCCATGTCCTGATTAATTTAAACATGCAGTAGAATTTATTTCTGCAATTGATATGTGTTTTAAGTATGAAGTTTGGTGACAAGATACCCATCCACCGCATTTGATCGTCAAATTGATTGCGAACACAACCACCCACCCCACTATACCATCTTCTATGTTTCCTTGGGAAAATTAGAGGGTTATGGACATGACATGTGGATGGTCCGACCGAATGATAAACCACGGGATGCAGTATCCATTCAGCAGTGCCCCTGCAAAGCTCTTCCATTAACAGAGGCATCAAGACAGGAATATGTTGGACGGTAGTGGAGGAACACTTTATTCTTTCCTTACCCTCATTTCTTTCACCCATTCACCCAATAGAAGATTTTCCTCTTAATTTGTATTATCTGCCAACAAAAGAGGAATCTCCGTTTTTTTCTTTTCTTCTACAGTTTGCTGGTATTTCTTCTCTCCCTTTCTATAGCATTTCCTTGGGGCCAATAGTTGCAGGAAAAAGAAACATTTTGTAAAACCAATAGGGAAAATTTAATAAAGAATAAAAAGGAAAACTTGTTTGGTGAGCTTATTCCGTTTTCATTAATTAGACAAAAAAAATCCTTTTGTTCTTCATACGTTGATTATTACTGTTGTTGTACACATAAAAAGAAGTTTGGTATGCAGTGTTGCATGTGTTTCTCAAGACTCATGAATAAGAAAATAAAGGTATATATGGGAAGAAGAAAAGTTGGCAAATTATCAACTTGGTAACACAAAATTGAAGGACCACTCTTTGTGTGATCTATACTCGGGAAGTGACAATATTGGGGTAGTTATGGGACAACGACATCTCATATCGCAAGAGAAAAACATTTTTTATTTTACGGTAAATATTATGTTTTATATAATTTTTTGGCAAAATGTCTTTTACGTTTTTATAACATTTCAAATAAATTAAATGCGTTATCCAAATGTTTTTTTTTTTATTATATTCGTTCATTTAAAATTTTAACATATTTTTAGGATTTTGTTAGTGACAAGACTGAAAGTTGATGATGACTTTAACATGTAAATTTTATTATTAAAATGAATTTAGTTATAAGTGTATCCAATACTATCTTAAGATTGTTATTCATGCAAATTTTTAATCTATTGTTATTATTAATAAAATTATAAAAAAATGTTTAAATTTTTGTGGAATCTATAAAATATATTTAATATTTGGAAGTAAAGAAGTAATACGATTTTTTTTAGACAACGTATTTAATGTTTTAAGAATTTTACACGGATTCGAAACGTATTTATCCTAAATTTCATACCTCTTTTGTTATTATTTGTTTTGGAGATAATTAATTTATTAAAGATATATACCATAAGGTAAATATCATTATTATATATTCCTAAAAAGATATACAGTAATGTAAATAAAAGATATGCAAATTATATTTTCGAACCCAGCTCAACGATAGAAGATATTATGAGAGTGTTTCCTCTGTAAATATGGAAACTAGAAATAAAATAATGAAGGAGGTTATAACCGTTATTTGGAGTTAAGACATTGGGTATATTTAATATTATTTATGCAGCGACATATATTCTTCAATCTTGAATTCACTGTAACTGCAATGTCCCAATGCTTTTTTTTCTGTTTTGTGGTTGTCCCCTTTCACACGCTGATCTCATCAGTTGAGAGACGAGAGGAGAGGAGAGAGAAAGCATTTTCTCTCTCTTCTCCCTTTCCATCTCTTTATATGAGTTTCTCACCTTAAATCTTATTCTGAAACGAGAGAGTATTGAACCTTCTAAGTTCTATCTTTAATACAAAATTTGGAGTCTCAGGTGAGCTTGTATGAATTTTCTTTTTCTGAATCGGGTCTGGGTCTCTTGCTGAAAACTGCGATCATGACTTGTGTTGGTTTTGCTTTCTGGTATCAGTTGTGTACTCGTTCATTCGAGTTAATGTTGTCTTCTGCTTCGGAGTTGGAGATTGTTTTTATGATGCCTTGTTCAATGTTTTTTATTGGCTTTGGTTAATCTTTTTATTTTTCTAATTTCATTTTGTTCAACTTGTTTCTAAATAATTTTGATTATTTTTATCTCTATTTATGCTTTTGTTTTCATCAGAAAATGGGCTCGTCATCCTTCCATTTTGTTCTTAGTTAATAAATTAAAAATGGGGGGGATCTTTTACTATGATTTGACTTAACTTTGTGATGTGGATGTTAGAATCTTGTTTTTAGAATCTCTGGACTTTTGAGGTGGGGTGGGGGTGTGTGAGCTGGAATATGCTCCTGATCAATGACAGTGATCATGATAAACTTTTATGGAAGTTGTTTGCATCTTTTAATTCTCTCTTTCACCAAATTTTTATGTGGTGGACTGAAACTTGGTTATATTGGTGATCTTAGGGTCTTATAGGAAGGACTTGAAATTTTGTGATGAAGAAAATTTCCAAGAGCTCCTGCAAATCAGCATCACACAGGCTCTTTAAAGACAAGGCAAGGAACCATGTTGATGATCTACAGGTCATGTTCTTGGATCTGCAGTTTGCCAGAAAGGAGAGCCGCACGATTGATGTGGCACTCCTGGAGGAGCAAGTCCATCAAATGCTTCGTGAGTGGAAGGCTGAGCTCAATGAGCCTTCTCCAGCTTCTTCTCTGCAGCAAGTAAGTTTTTCCAATTGTGACTTTGTGGTTCCCACATGTGAACTTTGAATGACAACATTTCTTGTGAGGAATGATATGAGTTGTTGTGTGGTTGACTATAGGGTGGTAGTCTTGGTTCATTCTCGACCGATGTCTATAGGCTGTTGCAGCTCTGTGAGGAGGAAGATGATGCTACTAGTCCATTAGTTGCACCTAAGCCTGAACCTAATGATCAGACTATGCAGGCTGGAGCTAGGGTGATAGTCCAAGAGGTGCGTGTCCTCTTCCTTTTGGAATTATTCATCCATTTTAGCCATAATTCAATCTATTTTGAGCCTTATTTAAAATTCATATAGAGAATAATGGGTGCTTCAGAATGGTTGATATCTTATAATGCAAACTAAAAATAAAATATTATAACTTGACATCTTATCTTTCACGTGGTAGGCTTTTCTTTTAATGTTTTTTTTTAATATTCCCTTTCCAAATGACAGAAGAGTGGCTTTGATGATTTAGTCCTTTGTTAGAATTAAGACAGTTCTCCCCTAGAATTCTAAACCAAATTTTCGTTCGTATGCACTATAGCTCTACTCATTATTTCAATGTCTGTCTGCATTTTGGATATCGCCATAATTGTCATGAATTTCTTGGTTTAACTGTGAATCAGGGCCAACATGAACAAGAATTCCTATTACTTAAAGAATGCAAACACTCCGCTGTAGGAGTTCCCAACATGCCAGCTCACAACTTGGATGGACCTGCTTTAGAATTTCATCAACTTGAATTCCATAAGGACTTCGATCACAGCTTTTATGGTGGCACAGGATTTTGTGAGGAAGGTGGTGGTCCTCATATATCTAGCTATCTTCCAAGTGTGTGTCCTCCTCCTTCTGCTTTCTTAGGTCCAAAATGCGCACTTTGGGACTGTCCAAGACCTGTTCAAGGGTTGGATTGGTGTCAAGATTATTGCAGTAGCTTTCATGCTGCTCTTGCTTTAAATGAAGGACCACCAGGCATGACCCCAGTTCTAAGACCTGGGGGGATTGGACTCAAGGATAATTTACTTTTTTCTGCTCTTAGTGCAAAGGCACAAGGAAAAGTTGTTGGCATCCCAGAATGTGAAGGAGCAGCAACTGCAAAATCTCCATGGAATGCACCTGGTAATTTAATTTTGATGTCTCATTATCACATAGAATTTAATTAGAATCACCAATCGTGCATATCATTCAATCAGAAATAATTGGTCTGAAGACTATGTGGTGTACTATCAGTATAAAGAGTTTTTACACAGTCAATCTATCAAAAATCACCATGTATATTAAGTTTGTCTATTATTACAGTTACCTTGAAAGCCATGTCTCAAATGATTTCTAATTGATTGGCCATGCAACAACTCTTTACACTCTCAACGCATAAAAATTAAACTATATTTTAAAGGTTATACTTTCTGTGATTTGTGATTAGTTGACGCAGTAAAATAAAAGTTGAGAATAATATTGTTCTTGTTTAAGTGATTAAATAAATTTCTTATTTGCTTGCAGAACTCTTTGATATTTGTGTTCTGGAGGGTGAGACTATTAGGGAGTGGCTTTTCTTTGATAAGCCTAGAAGGGCATTTGAGAGTGGAAACAGAAAGCAGAGATCGCTGCCGGATTATAGCGGGCGTGGATGGCATGAATCTAGAAAGCAAGTGATGAATGAGTTTGGAGGGCTGAAGAGATCCTATTACATGGACCCTCAACCTCTAAACCTTTTTGAGTGGCACCTTTATGAGTATGAAATTAGCAAGTGTGATGCATGTGCTTTATATCGGTTAGAACTGAAGCTTGTTGATGGGAAAAAGAGCTCAAAGGCAAGGATAATAACAGGTGATTCGGTTGCTGATCTTCAGAAGCACATGGGAAGCCTCTCTGCTGAGTTTCACTCTGATAGTAACAAACGGTCTGCCAAAGGTAGTAGAACCAAGCTTGGCATAGGAGGTGGTGTTTATTCAACTTCTAACAGAGTTGCTCTACTAAATGCACCTTATCAATACGGCTTAACTGCACCATATGACTTTGTTGCTGACAACACAAGGGACTATATGTGACATCATTAATCTTGCATAACTTTGCCTTTTTTTCACTGTTTCTTCTTAGGAACAACAAGACAAGGTGGTTTTTTTTCCTTGTCAAGACATTGTGAATAGTCATTCTCACAGGATTACTGCATTATGGAGGCTGCTGGATACAAAATTCTAACTTGGGAAGATCACCAACAATTAGTGAGTGCTAGAAATCATCAGCACAAAGTTGCAGTAATTCTGTCCTGACTCTTTATTTTCCAAATCATGTCAGTATGGAGGGGTTAGATGCAGCCAGGATAGACTTTCTAGGGCACATAAAATTGGCTGTGTAATAATGTTTCTGTCCCTTGATGAAAATTTATCTTTAACTCAGAAAGGGAAAAGAAAACTTCAAAAGTCAGCATAGATTATCATCTGCTTTATTTTATATTTTATTGGTACAAAGTGACTTCTATCTACACACAGCATTCAGTATCTGATCCGATTGATTTTGGAGTGGTTTAAATATAGTTCTGATTGTTGCAAATATAGTAATTATATTTTTAGTTCCTCAAAATTTATTTATTTTTATTCTTATAATGTTGGTCATCAACTGTTTATTAGCATTTATCTATGTAGTACTCGCAATTGTAAAATAGTCTTGAACAGCTTTGGATCTTCTCGTACAAATAGTAACTGCCAATGCTTTGTGCATCAACAAAGAATTGAATAATGGCCTTTGAAAAAGCCACCAGATTCTAGGTAAGACTCTGAATAATTTCTTTAGAATAAAGGCCGTAATCTACCTTTCACTCCTATATTTAGATACATGTTGTTGTGGCTTCTAAAATATAATATAATTAGCCCATTAAATGAGAACAGAATATAAATTATTCTGGTGAAGATTATTCATTATCCACGTCTTGACATATTATTCAATCCTATCCAGTAATTATGGATAAAAATGTTTGGATTTGAGGTTAAACTTCTTAATTTATTGAGCAATTGTTCCTTCTACTGCTTGTGATAGATGATGTTTTTGTTAATACCATCTGCTGCAAGAATGACGCAGAGAAAGACAAGCTTCCAACTAAGGGATAATCCATATTAGACCATTTTGTGTTCATGATCCACCCACATTTATATTAACAAAAGGCTTACTAGTTGATTCCTCACCTCTAGCAACCTTTGAGCAACTAAGGTTAGTTTTAACTAAGGTAATAGATTTAGGATCTTCTCTATGTTTTACCTTCTCAGTGGTACAAGGAATTCACACAGCCCAAAAAATTTTCACTTATCTTACTTCCAGCCAATTATTAAAATGGATAAATGGGTCTACTGTCACTTGTTGGATTTGTTAAGGAAAAAATACAACATCAATAAAATTTTGCATCTATAACTCATGAGTATATCTATATAGCATATAGCTATTAAGATATTATATTCAATTCAAAACCATATTTTTGTGAGTATTTTTTTTATATTATTATTTCTATTCAGTTTTATCTAACTCAAGATTCCAACTAACTTCATGTGGTGCTTAATTTGTTTGGTGAAGCATACACTTAAAACATGCACAATAGTCTCATACTATTTGTTGGAAGTGCATTTCACAAGCATGCGAAAAATCTTGTATCCTTTGTTTGACGGGTTGTTTTACTTTGCAAAAGAATTTGGGGTTGAGAAAAGTTGATCACTTTATTAGTTTGGCAGGAAGAATTTGAGAATATTTGGGTAAAATTGTTGGTTGAGAGAAATCAATTACGAATATGTTTTTACATGGGAATTTAAGATTAAATGTGGATGCATGTTTTTGATAAATTTGGTGAAGGTTGTGGTTATAATTAATTAAAAACACTTTGGTTACAATAAAATTTATGATTATGATTTAAGAAATATTAAAATAATACAAATGTATAGGCTGAAAAATAGATTGTAGTTGGTTGTCACTCTAACCATTACCATGACCATAGTTGGATGATTGTTGAATTTGAGCATATCTAAAAATGATTACATTTTATTCAAGACAAAGTTATATGTATCTACACCATAGATATTATAAATAGGTAAAACCAACTAGATATAATCAATTACATTTGAGTCTTTAATTTGATACACATTTTATTCCAATCGATTATGTTTTTTCTTATAATCAATTAGACAATTCTCGTGATCAATTAAACTTATACACTTAATCAATTAGTATGTCTTAATCGATTATATTAATGCATAATCAATTATAGGGTATTGTTTGTATTAAATAAACTCGCAAACAACAACTTTAATCTAAATATTTATTTTTATTTTAATTGAATTTTTTTCCAAATTTATGATAGGAGTATTTGGATCAATTAATAAATAACTCAATTAAAAAAATTAAATTTTAATCATACTATTTACGATTTTTTTCACTCAAATTTATTTATTTTTCTTACATCCAAATGACTTAATTTTTCTTTCTCTTTTCCTTCCTTTTCTTCCTTTACACTTTCATTTTCATCAAAACAAAATCTTTTTAAGTATTTAGGTTGTACTTAACAGAGTACTAAAAGTAATATCTACTAAAATAGTTATTGTCACTGCAGTTACAATATAAAAGGTAATATTTTTTTTAATATATCATAATAAAAATAATAGTTTTTGGATGATTTCGAATATATATTAATAGTTTTTTATAGTGAGTTCGATCATATATATATATATATACAAAACATGGATCAAAATGAATTGTGATACAAAATAATTAATTTCTCATTAATTCATAAAAATAATCATGACACCTTAAAAGTTTCTCTTAAAGTGTCTAAAATAAAAGGTAAAAAAACTCATATTAATAAAACTTATAAAGACGAATAATATTTCTAAATAAAATAAATTTAAAAACAATATTTGCAAGTTTTTAATGATATAAAATACACAACTATGTGAAACAAATTAAAATAAACAATTATTTTTGCTCTTTTATTACACATGATAAAAAAAATCATATACAATAAAGATAAAGAACCTTAAACTTTGTTTCACAACTTTTTTTTTTACACGTCAAAATCGTGTTTTTAACTTCTTCCTACCAGTTAAAATCATGTTAATATGTAATAATGTTTAGTCCAAACAAAAAAAATTGAATAGTTAGTATAGAACTAAACACACACAAATGTCACCCAAGATACTAAAAAAAACCTCAATTAAATCAAATGCATTAATACACTATTGTTTCTTATATCTAAATATGTGTTACTGTCACATAAAATATAAAATATTCATATATGAAGAAGTCTAGGATACATGGATTAGATCTTACTAAATAATACCTATATTTCACTTTGGAGTATAAAGAAACTTAAGTAGGAGTTAGTTGAAATAGTATAGCTAGTAATGATTGTTCTTCATCCCATTTATAGCTGAGATGTTTTTCACTAGAAAATTTCATAAATTAAGATAGAAGATAATTTTTCATCTTGCGTAAACTAGTATTCATCCAGAAAAAAAAATTAATATATAAAATTTTATGCTTTTGTAAATTTATGGTGAAATTATGTGTGAAGTCTCTTAAAAGTTTCGTCTATCGGGTAGTTGTTTATGTTTTTGTTGTTAGATATGTATATTTCTTTCAACTTATGTCATGTGTGAGTTTATTGATTGTTATGGATCGTTTGACATTATACCTTTAGACCATAACATGATGTTCTTTAGATACTTGGGGTGTATAATAATTTTTTTTATTTTTCTGTTTTGTATGAGAGTTGGATCACCTTTTAAGTGATACATATTTTATTTTTACTGATCTAAAAAGAAAAAAAAAAACTACCATCCAAACTCAATAAAGTATGAATAAATGAAGCATGCATATATAAATGATAAATATGTATCAAATGATCAAATATAACTTAAATTTTTATCTTACTATATAGTTAGTAAACATCTCAAATTATTAAACCTAACTTTGATTTTATATTGTTGAGACATTTCTTAGACTCCTCACAACACATAAAACTCAAGAATTCATATTTTTTTAAAAGAATTTATAGACATCTTGAAACAAATCACAATAACTCATATAACACAACATCTCATAACTCACAACACATATAATTTATTAACACAAAGTTCAAAATATAAATTATGTAGCACAACATATACACCCGGTTTGCACCTGAAAAGTGACCAGTGTATTTAAAAAAAAAAAGAAACACGAGTCTCTTATGTAAAAAAACTGATATTCTTAGAAAGTCGAATATATAACTTAATCGTTGAGTTGTAGATGAGATTTGATGAGAGATTCATTTACAAGAGATTATATGATACTCAAGTCAATAAAAGTTAAAAAAATTATAAAATATATGAATATAAAAGTGAGCAAGAGAATTTAGTGAGTATTCATTATAAGAATAATCTATATTTATAGTCTCTTTTACCTCCTAAGATGAAATATTTCAAAATATATTTTAAATAAATAAATAAATTTAATTTACTATTAAATATTTATCATTTATTTAATTATAATTATATATATTGAATTGCATGAAACTTCTGGAATTGAATTTAATATTTATTAATAAAAAATTATAAAAAATTAATTAATTTCATATACCATATTTGAATTAGAATAATAATAATAATAATATCATAAAATAATTAATAAAAAATACCACAAAATTATATATATTAAAAAAAGTTTTCATCAGCAGAATAAACTTATCATAAAGGGGTGTTGAACACTTACGCACAAATGTGCACAAGTTGATTATACCAAGTGTTAGTCAGTTTTTCCACAGAAAAAACTCCTCCAACCTTATCATTTCCTCTTTTATGAGAATTTACATTTCTCACATAAAGCTTAATACATAATCACATATTTACTCTTTGAATCCAGGATTTCAGAAATTGTAATCCTTTTACTTAACCTGTCAATAAGTAAATATTGTCATGTGTATGATACTTCTTACACATTAATTTACCTAGATATTAAAATCAATAAGTAAAGTTGATAATGTAATATCATGGAAATTGATTTCTCTCTAGTAATACATTTTAAGTGGAGAGTTTAATTGAATGTTCTCAATTAATCTTCAACTCTTAACATCTGAGTCCATCAAATATAACAACAAAATTGAATAAAAGAATTCTTATTTCTTATCATTTCTAAAACCTTTTTACTCAAAATTTCGTTCCTGTTAGTTCATGCTCTCATCACTTTGTCACTAAACCAACACTGTCTAAAAAAAAAAAACAGCATACTAGTTAATTAGCAATCTCACGATGCTCCAATGAATCTCTCATTGGATTCTTGAAAAATGCATCCATACTAGTTTTAAGTTAGCATTACTACTCATCTGTTGAATATAAATAGTACCTGTTGGAGCAAAATGGATATTGATAAGAAAATGATGAGTAGGAAATTTATTTAACTTTTATTGAATCCAAATCCAAGGTCATCATGCTACATATTAACCCCAATCTCCCAAGTCATTCCAAAGGGATACACACTTTAGATATGCAGCCAGCATACACACTACAATAGTACAATCTTTATCTTTATATATTACAAGCCATATTCGAATCAAGGTGCCTTCATTTAAATAGGAAAATTATTCCCATGTTCTTGAACATGCCATGCTATTACATAACTCAGTTATTACATACATCTTATAGTTGCACCAGTGCTCACATCAGGAACTGACTAAACACGGGTTGAAGATATAAAATCGGCCAGTTACTCCATCATGAACAGCAATCTAAACATAGCTATGCATCATCATCCACTGTGTTCACCCTTTCACATTCATCAATCCACTCACTATATCTGCATAGTTGAAAAAACAAGATCCTTGAGTCAGGAATGACACACTGTACACAAGAATGGAGATATGAGAAATGTTTCCCACAAATTGATTTAACTTACATGTCTATTGCTTCTGATAAAGCTGCAAACACAAGAAAAGAATAGTTATTAGCTACATTTGTAATGTGTGTGATCTCAACAGATATATACAATTGTGACAATAATATCCAACATTCCAAATCTCATCAAAGAAAGGGCCATACGTGTTTTCTCAAACAGAGTATAAAGATGAAGTACACCCCATTTTCTTTGGGAAATAATCACAAAGAATAAAGTTACACGCGGAGTTAAATTTATCAAGGATGTTCTGCCAAACACAACCAAAAATGATAATTCATCATGGGTAGGAATAAATTTAAAAATATTTCTATTTACTTATTATTATTTTTAAACAATTCTTACAAAATGACTTATTTTCTAGAATATGAATTATTTCAGTGTATTAGAAATGATACACACCTTACCTTACCGAAGCACATGTTTCCACTAGTAATTTTATAAGGAGTTTTATTTTTGTAAATTTTTTTCTAACGGATTTTGTACTGAGAAAAGTTCGGCGACTGTGTTGTTCTTTTCCCTCCTCATACGTAATCTATCTACCTATGTTAGGTAAACACCACGATAGTTACCAATGCTAAAAAAAATAGTTCCATAATGAACTTAACTTCACTCTTTAAAGATTTTTTTTATCGGTTTCTTCTGTTTTTCTCTTTTTCTAAAAAAATAATATAAAATTAAAATTTTATAAATATTACCACCTAGCTAATTCCCATTTTCATACCATACCCAATGTCAGTCATCATCAATGCCGTCAATGCCAAACACAGACCATTGATACAAACCTGTGATGGTAGTGCTAAAACTCTCTTGGCATATTCCGCATGTAGCTTCTCCTATCAAATTCTTCATGTCACTGACAAAAGAATCCAAAAAATGAGCTTCAAACCAATTAAGATCCATGTATAACATGCAAAACAGAAGGCACACAAATAATTATTTTAAAGAAATATATGCCTCCGTGTCTTGGGATACATACTGAAAACACACAGACATGGTCATATCCCTTACAAGTAATCAAGAAGTGCTTACATGCGGCATTCAACACTGCTGCCATGATTGCAGAAAGGGCAGCTGAAGACAGTATCAAGCTTATCCATTCGTTTCTTTGGAGCAGGCTTTGCCTTTGCCTTCCTTTTCCCCATAGCTTAACACTACTTTTCAAATAAAAATCAAAACAATACAGTGAAATGAAAACTTCTCCAGGTTCCACAAATTGCAAATACAGATATGATTCATAAAAAAACAAGAAACAGACACAGTCACATAAAACAATTAAACTTCTCCACCAATCCACCCAAGCAGCTAATCCTTTTTCGTGTTTTTTAAGGTTAAACAATAAAATTAATTTGATTTTTTTGTTGGAATTCGGTGAACATCAGTTTGAAGGAAAGCTATCAAATTTTTTGAATCAGACGCGGAAAAAAGGGAAAAAAAAAACTAATCCTAATCAATTCTCCGAATCCGCCACATGAAACTCAAGGATAAGACATCTGTTTACATTGAAATTGCAATAATTTTCGTTACCCGAATGATAGGAAACACAGAATCTTATGCTCCGCAAGTTTTCTACGCAACCAAACGACAGACAGGGAATAGGAAAATCAAATAAAATAGACTAAGGAACCCAGAAAAATTGAAGGGAAAAAGAAAGAATCAAGAAGCATACCTTGATCAAACCCTAGAGAGAGAGAGAGAGACAGGGTGAGATGGGTGTAATAATAGTCGAATGGCTGAGAGAGGAAGAAATAAACGCCAAATTCATTGAACCTTTTTTTCATTACCTTTATATATAAACATTCCGTCAGCCCCTACAGCTGTGCTTTTTTTCCTCTATAACTTTTTTTTTGTTTTCATAAACTTGTATATTAAATTATATGTAAGAACCCTTAAAAACCATTTCTATAATAAATTATTATTAAAATTCATAATAAATAAATGTTTCTAATTATAGGATATGATAAAACAATACCGAGATGTTAAATTAAAATTAAAGTTTCATAGATCATACACATTTTATTTTAATTTAATTTGAGCACTTATTTGTTAGATATGATGAGATATGGTACAACACATATTTTATAGTTAAATATTTGTTACAGTAATAGTATATGATTTCATACTAGTACGTATTTGTTGGATATGATAAGATATAGTATAACAATTATTCTGTTATAATTGTTACATTATTGATAATATATTTTACCTTGGTTATATGTCATATCATATTAGTATTGTATTTTTTAAATGATGTATTATATATATATATATATTATATTGTTATCATTTCATTACAATATCTTTTATTTTATTTTTATTATCATTTTTCTAATAAATTATATTATATTTCTTACTTCCATATATACAATTTTTATCATTTTTATTATTTTTCTCACAATATTTATCACTACATCATGTCGTATTTATTAATGATATCACGACTATTTTTATTTTTTTACTATAAATATTATTATTTATAGTCATTGACCTAATGTATCCATTGTCACAAAACCTCTATCTCTCTTTATCATAAATATAATTTTCATTATATTTTTATTATTTTAATTAATATCATCATTACTGTTATTATTGTTGCTTATTAATTTCCATTTACAACATTGTTTTAATTGTTAGTAACATTTTTATCAATACCTCTACCATTATTATTTTATTAATTCTATCATATAGTTAGTTATCCTTTCTTGTTATCATTGTGTAATGTTTATGGTGATTTACATCAAACATTAAATGAAAGCAATATTTATCTTATTGATGTACTATCATCTTCTTATATATTACTATATATTGACAATTGAGTCTTAAATATAATAAATATTAATTATTTATATGGATAATTAATAATCACTTTTTTAACCTTCTTGATTATTTTTATATTTATTATTATAATTGTCACTCGGTGCAATATAATCATAATTACTAATAATTACTAATCTAAAATTATATTTAATATATATGCAATATATACAAATTATTGAAATTCTAACTTTTTCAAAAATTACTCATACACATATACACCACAAGATGTTAGGAAATAAATTTTTTATTTTATGTGGGTGTATTTCTTCCCACTTAAAAAATCATATTTTTTATTTAAATTGTGATGATAGGAGAAAGTGAACTATATTTTAAAACAATCCTTCACATTATACATTAAAAAAACATTCTACAAATTATATTTGACTAAGTTTTTTTCAACAATACACGAATCTTTAATCACATTTTAATAATTTTAAAAAAAATTCTTATCAAACATGTCTAACAAGGGAATGACATTCAATCCATCACAAACATATTAGAAAAATCATCATTAACTTTTTTTTCGTGGGTGATTTGTTGCGCCTACATTATTATGATGCATAAACCATATTATTATTCTCACCGATGTTTTAATTTACATGATGTAGATTATATGAAGTTGTGATATCTAATTTTCATAATGAAATTTCATTTTAATATTAAGAGCCTTAGGGTCACGATACTATCACAAACATTCCTTGTTACACACTTATAAAAGGGTCACAATATTATAAAAAGACCAACATACACATCCATAAAATAGTAACGACACCATACAAACATCACATACGATATACAACACAATGTATATCATATTAATGCATGCATCTCATTATTGTTATTATTATCCTCATCATGTTCATATTTCATGTCACACGTGCATATCAAAACATATCAAGCATTTATTGAGCGATGAAAACTCTAAATGAGGGAATTGATGTGTTTTCTTTTACGTAAGCAACATTTTGTCACTTGAGTAAATATCTTCAACAAAAAAAGTATAATTGATCTCTCCTTCACTCGTCACTTGAGTGACCACAACTTAAGTGTCATGACAATGTTTGAGCGATGTTATTTATTTTATAATTCAATAAGTTTCAAAAACACTAAAAACATCACCTCCTCAATATATGTAATTGTATGACCTTACAAATTCAACAATGTCATGCATAATTATCATACCTCAATACTTGAGTAACATCTTGTGATTTGAGTTTATTCCAAACGAGAGAGATTTGTCTCAACATGTCTCTTGCTCAAACCTCACGTAACATTTTTCTTAAAGTTATAATACATTTGAAAAACTTCAAACTTCAAAATTCTATTAAAAAATTTTTTAAAAAGACAAAATTTGTAATAAAATAAGCAATAAATATTTATAACATATCTACAAACCTTTGATTTTTTACATATTTCAAATTTATGTTTAGAGAAAGCTATATGTATTACCACCATGATCCATTATTCTTGCTTCACTCCTTTATTGTTTCACTAAATTTCCGATATTTCTTCACATAAAAATAACAATGCAACAAATAATGAATATAATTATCACATCATGACAAGTTATTTGGAGTACATTGTACAATAATTCGACAGCTTCTCTTATGGATTTTTTCTTCTTGCACCCCTTATTTTTCAAGCTCCACCCCCATAGTTGGATGAAATGATTGAATTACCCTCCGTCAGCTTCTCCCTCGATGCATCCCACCACTGTCACCATTGTTGCACCATTACAACTACAACACAAGAAGAAAAGAAGGAGAATGCTACAGAGGAGGAAGAAGAAGAGCAAATAATTGTTTATTTTAGAAAACTTGTTATGGAAATTCATTTTGGAAAACGTATTATGTAAGGTATTATATACATTCTCAAAAAATTGTTATAGAAATCTTGTTCCAGAAAGCTTAAGAATGTATTTCAAAAATTTAATTTTGAAACTATTATCCTATTATAGAAAACATGTTCCAAAATGTATTTCATGAATTTAGAAAGCGTGTTTTGAAAAAAAATGTAGGTAAATTACTTTAAAAAGAATAAAATGGTCATTTTGAAATATTAGGGGTGTACTAAGAAATTGTGGGAGTGTAGGAAGAGAAAACATCTACCATGTTGTTCTTCCAATGATAGGCATGTAGCTCAATTCTATAATTTAATTTAGGCAGTTTCTTCCTGCACATTACATTTTTTTTCCTGCACCCCCACAATATCATGCAAAGATCATATTATCCCTATTATTTTTTAAAAATCCTAAAATGCACTTAAACTATACTTATTTTTTTACATTCTGGATTATAGAATTTGGAAGATTTTCGGATTGACACTTCCGATAAATTTTTGGATCCACCAATTTGTAATTCAAAATATACATTCTACATTAAAAAATCCATCATTCAAAGAAAGTATTCCAGATTTACCAATCCGTAACAAAAATATGCATTCCGGATTCAGAAACCCATAATTAAAAAAAAAAGCATTCCAGATTCACCAATCCGTATCAGAATTAGACTTCCAGATTCAGCATTCCAGAAATCAACAATTTATGCAAAATTTGCTTCTAGAACAACCCCTCATCCGAAAAACACAATTTAATCAATTTTGGGTTCATGAATCCAGAATACATGACCGAATTCCGATATCCAGTAACCCCAAAATCTCCATAACCACCATGCTTCTAAAAAAAACTTTACTCTTACCTCTACAATCCAAACAACACTTTGGTAACATAGCGTACTCCTCCATCTTGTCTCGAATAACTACAAAAACCCTCCACCAGTGATTGATATTCAATGATGAAGATGATCAGTGACAAAGGAAGTCCAACATGATGTTTCAAATTAGAGATCAAGGTTAATCTTGCGATATTTAAAATTGTGGGGTGCAGGAAGAAAAACGTGGGGGTGCAGGAAGAAGAAGCCTTTAATTTAATTTAATTAGCACAGCTCACAAATTGTAAGAATTTTTGTTTGGGCCAATGGATCAACTTTTGAAGACGGGCCCAATGGTCCATAACGTAATATTACGTTGAATCACGATAAGAGCCAAGGAAGGTGAAACGATCGTTACTGAAGCGATGACAATGGCAATGGCCGCTTCCTCACTGTTTTCAGTTGTTCTACCCCACACCCATTCCTCACCAAATCTGCACTTCAACAACTCCAGAAATTCCATCTTTGCCCTCTCCTGCTCTTCTCCCAAAAGCATTCCGGTGACGGAGCAGCAAGTGCTCCAAGCCATAGCGGACTCCGACGGCAAGAACCTCCCATGCGTCAGAACCTACGAAAACGACTTGTCCCAGCTCACTCTCGTCGGAACCGTCGATTTCCAGCAAGCTTTGACGGCGTCGGCCGCCGACGGCGGACAGGTTGCCTCCGACCACATCGACGCCGGCATGGAGGCCATGGTCGTCGAAACTGTCTTCCCTGCTCCTTCAGGCGACCGCGCCACTGTCTCCACTCGGCTGGTTCGTTCACTCTCATTTTCTGCGCTTCGTTTCGTGAAATCTGAAAGGGAGCGATAAATGTTTCCAAAAATGTTTTATCAGAAAGAAACGAACGGTGGTTTCTGTCAAAGCACACTGCTACGTTCTTTTGGATTTTATTAATCGATTTACTGTATTGCGGTGTTCTGTTTCGTGCAATTGGTGCGCGTGACTGAATTGAAAATGAAACTCTTTTCGTTACGGCACAATGTGATGTTTGTAGTTAGGTTCTGTTACTTGGTCATAGTTGTTTACGAAAGAGAAAATAAAAGAAGGTAAGGCCAATAGTTTTTCTCTATGGTAAAATCAACTTACGTAGTTCACCTTGCAGAAAAAATAGATGGGATAATTTCTATATAAGTTGAGTGCAAAGTTGATTTGAGTCTGGTTGGACAAACTTCTCTATAAACACTTACGTAGAGAAAGATAAGAAGAAAAGAATGAAATGAGTTTTTTCACAAGTTAAAATTAGCTTATGCTTTAGTTGAAAACGAGAATTTAAAGAATTTATATGTGAGGGCTTCTACAAATTAACTATTGCATAAGCTAATTTTAGTTTAAGGAGAGTTTGATTTAATTTTTTCTTTTTACATTTTTCTCCTAGAAGTGCTTCTGGAGAAATTTGTTCAAACACTCATTTACATTTATTTTCTTCTTCGACAAGTATTTATGGAAAAGTTATCCAAACTAGATTATAATTTTGTATATATCGAGCTACGAGTGCATTAGGGATGAAACCTCGTGTTCAAACAATCAAGTATTTATGGAAAAGTTATCCAAACTAGATTATAATTTTGTATATATCGAGCTACGAGTGCATTAGGGATGAAACCTCGTGTATGTTGTTATATCACCAAGGTAAAAAGCACAGTTGGTAGATTCACTAGAGGCTTCTTACGCATGACTCTTATAGCAAAAATTTTGTTGGGAGATATAGTAGCCATATTCAGTGATATCTCTTCTACCTCTTGGGGAATTAGTCTCATCTCATGGCTTCTGGTCATTGAGATACCTTTCTTTAAGCAAAAAAATAAAAGTGGTATATGTTGTAACCAGGAAGCTGTGATGTGGACATTTTTTAGGTGCTTATATGTGTTAAGCTGCAATTGCGGGATATGTTTGTAATTTCGTTTATTGAAATGTTTTGGTGTGAATTATGTATGTTTTCTTTGGTGGGATCTTGTGGTGATGAAATTTGAGGATTGAATTTCCAAGCTTGTTGTTTTGACAGTTCTTACCTGCTAGGAAAGTCAAAGAAAAAGCTGCTAAGCTCAGGAAGTCTTTTCCTAAAGATGTATTTTCTGGCTCTGCGCCTAAGAATATACTTGCTATGACCTTTCGGCAAGTAGTTTTGCAGCAGATTTGGAGCTATGACCTGAACGTCTTTCAACCAGGAGAGGAACGCAAGATGGAGGATCTTGAAACACCAAGAGAGGTTTGTAACTTATCGTT
>Ga0123342_1000930_pt1 | contig 48738 bp, 18 predicted proteins | sample Turbeawhitnodule_FD_89960 | JGI IMG/M metagenome (GOLD analysis project Ga0123342, IMG submission 89960) | Root nodule microbial communities of legume samples collected from Mexico - Turtle bean Mexico white nodule | ecosystem: Host-associated > Plants > Roots > Nodule | place: Mexico: Nepantla...
ATTTAAAAAAAATATATATATATATATATATATATATATATATATATATATATATATATATATATATATATATATATATATATATATATAATATTTATATTTTTACAACTATTGTTATATGTATAACTAAATGACAATTCATTTATAATATAATAGTTAATAATATTTTAATAAATTAAATGAATAATTATCAATTAATTGCTTAATAATATTAATTATCAATATGTTTATAACACCCACTTAAATAATAATTATATATATACTATTACTAACAAATGGTTAAAAAGTAGGGTTGATAAAGTGGGATCTCATGGTCCACTAAGAAAAAACACAGGGTCGGTTTTAATTCACTAGCTTGTTCAGGTTCGACCGCATAATCTGCAGCCTGTAAAATTTATATAATTTAGAAATTTATTTTTGCACCTCCATAATTTCTTCGTGCAGTCTTATATTCTAAAAAATTCTAAAATTATTCATTTTAAATTTTACAATATGGAATACAAATTTGCATTCAAGATTGTACCATCTGAAATAGTGTATAGTTCAAAACACAAATTTTAACTTCCATAATCTATAATCCGAAAAGTATCTGAATTCTATATTTTGGAATTAAAGAAAAAACATTCACTGAAAAATGTCAAAGGGTAGTTTGAGTATTTTTTGAAGTACGGGGTGCAAGAAGAAAGACATGAAAGTGTAGGAAGAAACTACCATCAATTCCTCATTCATAACACATCTACAAAATTCGATAATGGATTTTTCATATTTAATAATGTTTTTTGGTTTTTTTGAAATGCATAAATTGTTTAGGTTTCAATAGTCATCAGATGCTAAATGCACTAGTTAGACATTTGTTTTTTTTATAATAAAATGTAAATATAGTATTATTATTTTATATATATATATATATATATTATTTTTCAAATTAGAATAATAATCATGTGTCTACATGTATTATCATAAAAATGTATATATATTTAATGAAATAATTTATTAATCAATTTATTAATACGATTCATTGAAAATCATAACATATTAGATATGTATCGTGAAAATAATATTGTAAGACAATTTATCTAATTCATCTAAATAAATAAAAATTAATTTAATAAAAAAATATTCAAAATTTATATTTAAAAATTTATTTTTTATTAATTTTAAAAAATATTTTATATATATATATATATATTTAAACTAATAAAATCAACCCACATTTTTTTTTTTTTATGTGTTTAAGTGAGATGGACTACTTTAACTCACATTTTGTAAACTAAATGCAGATCGGACATATGTGAAGTAGACTACCCCCATTCTCACCCTACTATTAAGACTGCTAGTATTGTAAAAAGAAATGAATATATACATTACCTATACACATTTATCCTGAAAGTTGATAAAATGAACTACTGTTGCACTCTTTAAGTTCAGTAAATTATTTGCATATACGTTTGTTTATGTATAAAGTATAAATAACGAATTAAATTTATAAATGAATCATATGCATACGAGTATAAGTAATTCAAACTAACTATAAATCAATATTTTATAAATAATATTATTATTTTTATTAATGTTATTAATAAAATTGTTGAAGCTCGAATTCAAATTTTATCTAGAATTTATAATTACTATTATATAAGATAAATTTTGTTCATATATTATTATTATTATTTTTATTAGTCTAACTTTAAATTCCTCGAGATAACATATTAATATAATTTTGTTTATAAAAAGTAGTTTAGAAATTAAAAAATATATATCAATTATTTATATAATTGTTATAATATAATCTTATATATTTTATAATTAATTTATACACAACACAATATTTTTTATCTACCTTATACAAAATCATAGGTCACATGTAATGTAAGGCTCTGAAAATAACTTAAAAAAGTACAATGATTCATATATTGTAGTCATGATCAAACTTCATAGAAATACAACAATCATGGTTCTTAATTCTTAATCGGTCACCATCTTTCTTCCTTCGCTTGACATTTTCTGAATTATGAAACTTACTTTAACAGATCCTCTTTCTTCTTTGTATAGTTTCTTTCCCAGACCAGTGAATATAAAATGAAGTCACCCTTTTGACCGCTGTGATAATCAAACTTTGGGTCCCCTGCAGAAATATAAGAGAAAATGACGATTCCTATGATGGAATCTGACACTGAGGTGCCCTTCTCACTCAAACATAATTTTGAAAAGCAATATGAGAAAAACAGAGCCAAACATGGATCCGCAGGTACTCTTTTACCTGCCTTCAATTTTGGGATTTTCACCTCAAGTCATCACTCTATTATATCATATCCATTTTTTTTCCCCTTTCTATTTCACCCACAATAATTGAAAAGGTTGTGGGTCTGGTCTGCGTGAATCACTATATCCATTGTTTCTTACAAATACCATTCATTTCATCTGGTGTCCGCTACAAGGTTGGAGCTTTCTGAAACCCTTTTTCGTTTTCTTCAATCAATCTATTGATGGATGTTATGGGTTGAAGGATGGATGATGTGCTCTGGGGTTAGAGCCACTGAATGTGAGGATTGAGAAGAAAATGGAACAGAGATTGTGGTCAACATCACTCATCACGTTACTTTCTGGTTCCCCAACAACATCTTCCATTTGATTATTCATCAAACTAGGCACACACAGGTCGGTGAAAAGGATCACTACTTTTTGATTTATTTTATTGTTTTGTTTTGAGGTTTTGGTATATACCTGCGCCTGCGTCTGTGGTTTCAGAACAGCAGTACCAATGATCCTGTTTTCTGTCTCCGCACGCAGCGATTACTCAGAAAAGTCATGTGATACACTGACATGACTAGAACAGAATATGCCTTCATTTTTCGTCTTTTTAATTTGACCATTAACGCAAATTTATGCTTTTATGCTTCTGTGATTCATTTAACATCTTCTTAGGACATACAATACAATATCCCTCGAGTTTCCAATTAATAATTTTCTGGAGGAATCTACTGTAACAAAGCTCTAGTGCATGTTTGATGCTAATAATTATGTTTCAGGAGAACAAATATTTTTAAAAGTGCTTACTTACCCTCTCTTCTCAACAAGTACTACTACAACAATTTCTTCTTTATTTCATCATCAAAAGTGGAAAAAAAAATAGGAAGGTGGTCTTAAAAGTTTTGGACCATATAACTAAAATAAAGAAAAAGTAATTTTGCCCCAAATTTATAAAAAGAGAGAAAAAAAATATGGAATGTAATATTAAAGTATAACGTAATTTGTTATATTGGATAAAAATCTTGATATTTACACATGCGATCAAGAAAAAAAATCTGTTTCAAAATGAATAGTACATTTTAAAATTAGTTACAAAAAGGGCTGAGGCAAGCTTTAATGGATTTATTCTTTTTCTAATGTAAAATTTTCAGCCAAATGGATCTTGAAGAAGAAAAGAAAATCTTCTATCTCTTGTGTAGATTCTTGTTTTTTAATTACATATATTTGAAATATATTCAAAGTTAATGAGGAAGGTGATGATGCATGGAAAGTGGATGTTTGAATCTATAAATTTGCTATGATTGTTGAGTGGAAGAAAAGTAAGAGAAGGTAGGTGTTTCTTGTGGCCTCACTCGTGAAGAGGAAAGAGATCAAAGTTTGTAGATTACAATTTTGCCTTTAAAGATACTGAGCAGAATGTAAAATTAAATGAAGAGGAAAGAGATTAGATTACAATTTTGCTTTTAAAGGTGTAAAAATAAATTTTAAGGTTTTTTCTTAAATAGTATACTTTCATTTGGTATTTTTTTAAATGAGTAATTTTTATTTTATTTTAAAGTTAAATAGATCGTGTAAAATATAATTTAAGTATACGATAGTCTAACAGTTATAAACTGAAGTAGTATATAATAAGAAAAATTTGTCTAATTTAGACAAGTTTTAAAATATATTCTTTTTGTCAATTCCAGAAAATATCAAATAGAAATATAAGATAAAACAAATTTTAATTATCTGATTTTTTTTTATTTTTTTCTCAACGAAAAATAAATAAAATTAGAGAAGACACTGTGTCTCAACCTTTATAAATAACAAATTATCTGAATATTTATTTATGATTTTATATTAAAAGTGAAAAGATTGTTGTTACATTTATTGTGAAGAAAATTATATTAATGATGCAGGTGTATAATTGATTGAGTTATCTACATAATTAATTATGCCCAGATGTATTATAGTTTATTCACCCTTTTACATCACTCTCTTCACAACAGGAATGCAATACTCTCTTCACAATTTTGTCTCTTATCTTCCTCTTAATTTGTTTTTTAATTGAGATTTAACTATAATCGATGGAGTCTCAGCCTCATATGGTAAACTTTTCATTCAAATAAAACTTTTTGATTTACTTCTCTTTTTTTTTTCCTTTTTCACCCCACACCACCAATGAATAGAAGGGGATGCATCTATACAAAATTCTTAGATAATTTTGTTATTTGTCCTATATACTTATCAATTAGTACATGTAATATATTTTTAGTAAAAAACATTGATGATTTTTTTAAATTTCAAATATGAACACTTTGAAAAAAAATCATGCAATAAAACGATGTTAAACTGATAAAAAAAATTAAAAATAATTTTGTATTCATCATAATTAAATAAAAAACATTATATGAAAATTATTCCATTAATATAATATTACTGAAATTATAAATATATATTAAGATAGTTGTAACACCCTACTATTGTAACATTCTAAAATTTTAAAATATGTATATTTACAAAATCATATGTATTGCCACTTTAAGGAAACATTTACACGTATAAATTATTTTTACACATAAATATTTTTAGTGTTTCTCTTAACACCTACATTATTTTATACTTTCGTGTATATATATATATATATATATATATAAACTAGTTTTTATCTCTAGATCCAGTGTTTGTTGTATAATAATACTTTGGTGTGAGGATATTATGATTCTAGTAATTTATTATTTATTATTTTTCAAGTATTACATTTTAAAAATATTTTCTTTTTGTACTAGATAAATCAAGAATGTTTGTCTGGTTAACAAATAATATATTGGTCCATGCATTTATATAATTATAATAATTATATTGTTGTGATTAAACATTCTTAAAAATGATTTTTTTTATTGTAGAGAGGTTGGTTCTATTCTTGAAAGGTTAAAGACTTGCAAAAATTTTATTTTGGAAAATTGAATATTTCCTTCATCATCCTTATTATGAGATAATTCTATGGATTTTGTATCCATCCATATAATATATATATAGATATAATTAAGGGTTGACTAATATTATAGAATTAAACAGTATCAATTACATGTATATTAATATATTACTGAAATTAATTAAATTTGTAATCACATCTAAAATTTCTAACATTAATGTTTTTTTTAACACTCATGTTTTTGATATTTGAAATAATGATTTTATGTACCTTCCAACACAGATTAGCACTTCATTCTTTATAAATATATTTTCTCTTTATCTCATAATATTTTAATCAACTTGATGAAATTAGCAATAAATTTAAGATTTTTTTTCTTAATAAATCTCATGCTTAATAATCAACACTCAAGAGACAATATCTTCAAAGATATCCTCACCATCAACCACACTCAAAGGATCATAAAAAAACAATATATCTTTTATCTTTTCTCTATACATATCTAATGCACATAAAATTTCTCCTATAATATAAACATAATTTTTTTCACAAATTTCAATAAATAATATCACTTAAGTGACATATTTTTTAAGGAGAAATCCAAAAGAGTTACCATTAAATATCTCATACTTTATCAACTAGAGTTATACATTTCAATTCAATAGTTTCAATCTAATTCAACCAAAATCATTATTTCTATTTTAAAACTTTTAATATGATCAAAACTAAATATTAATATTATCTTTCATTTCCACACAAAATCTAACATCTTAAAACCACAATAATTGAAATTAACATATATTTCAATTGCACACAAAATCTAACATCATATTTAAAAACCATAGTAATTGAAATTCATGAAACTTAGTACTCCTCTTATCTATATATGAATCTTTGTTGCTTCCTAGCTAGAAGAAAAACAACCAGCTTAAGTCAAATTAGAAAAATTCTAACCTACTCCTAGATATTATGATTAACAAACAAAACAAAGAAGCTCAGATTTTACATGCTTTAGCATTTTAATGGAGTGAAATGTGTAGGACACTTAATTATGATTCATATTATCTCTGTACTGAAATAGTAGTAGTAGTATTCCTGATGCTGGAAACAATCCTCCATCCATTGGTCAATTTGATGCACTAGAAAGAATAGATTATAATGAAAATAGAAAGAACAAAACCCCCCCTTATCTGCCAAGTTAATGAGCTTGCATTGATTAGCTGAAACCATTAAGAAACAACAGTGATGAGTTGTGAATGACACTATTTCACCAGTCCATCACTTCCAGGCAGAGAATACAAGGCATCAGGGTACGGCTACACATGGTTTGACTCCCTTGCAAATGTATGTGTTTGTGTGGACAAGCTTCTTGTGCTTCACTCAGGCCATGTTTGGTTCTCAGTTCTGAGTTCTGAGGTTTCGACTTTTAATGTTTGCTGTTCAATGTTCTGGGATCTTACAGAATCTAAGACAATGACCCTCCTTTCGTTCACTCTTCTCATACTAGTTCATGATACAGGCTTTCCTTATTTTTTATCATCAAGGAATTGGAAAGATAAAGTCTTTTCAAATATTAGTTTTATACACATTTTACTTTTTTACAGTATTTCATAAACAAGTAACATTAATGTTTCACTTCAGATTAGCTGACTTTATTATAAGGTGTGAATTATATTTTAATTTTAATTGATGTATAGTATTCAACAACAAAAATATAGTAAAGTAACAACGCCAAGAATATAACGGAAAATCCAAAATTTTAATATTCTCTTTTTAGTTTTCAAGTTAAAGGTTGGAACACCAATATCTTTAAAGTGATTTTTTTTTTTCTAATTTGGCATCGTTTTAAAGTTGTTTTAAGTATTAAACATGACTTTTTGATAATTTTTCCTAGACTCTATTTAAATTAGTGATAAAATTGAAATGTAATAGAACAATAGAACAAAATGGATTGGAAAAAAATGAATCAAACTTGACACTCTATTGTTAGAATAATTTATAAATAAATATTTTATTACTTGACACTCTATTGTTACTTAAATCACGAGACTTCTTATTTAAATTCTGAATCAAATATAATAATCGGATCTTATACTTTTCTATCCAACTTTTTTTTCCAGATTCACTTAACCATCAACACTACTATTATTTTAATAACTTTTTTATATTATTTAATTACAATTTTCTTTTATTATATATATTTTTTCCTAAAACCATCACATTGTATAGACTTTAGGGATCTCAAAGTATATCTGTTTTAAATAAAAATAAATATATCATTGATAGGCAAGGTTTCAATTAATGCAGAAAGAATATTAGAAATTTTATTGCTTTGATAAAAAGCTTAAAACCAAAAGAATATAGAAAAAAGTTGCTTGGATACTAATAATATTGTTAAGAAAGCTGAATATTAATATTATTAAAAATGAATTTTAAGTGTAATATAATTTTATAAAATTAATATCATAAAATATCATAACATTTTAAGTCGATGTGTGATGTGCCGTGACAGAAAGACAAATTCAAATGACCTAGTATATCACATCATTTTGGAACATTTATATGTTACGTAAGACGTCATTACTGGTACGAAGACGTACTGTTGAAGGCTGGGACCAATCCACCCAAAAGATAATAGATCTAAATAAAATCAAGAAAAATATTAAAAAAAACAACCAAATAAATCTTACTGTTTTAAAAAATTAAATTTTCTTTTTCTGATATAAATGTAACGAAACAATAAGTAAGAGCAGGTATATTTGTCTCCAATAAGTGATCCTATAAGAAATTTCCAAAACAGTGAAAATTGAAAAAGTCTAGATTATTATGCTTTTGTGATGGCTGAACGTACTTTTTGGAAATTTGGATATTGATTGCTGTATACGATCAACGCATCGCAGCTCCCCTTTTGAGTATTATTGGTTTTCATGTCATACCTGTCACGTTTCCACCACTCACATTCATGTGAATTTGCAACCCCGTCGATTTCGATCCAAATGGGAAGATTACGAGATTCTTAATTATTTCTTTTTCTTATTGTAAGCAACCAAACAACAATGGTGCATGTGATCGTCACCCATTACTGTAGTTATTCGTGCAAGTTTAGCAGAAACCAATGCTTATGTCTACATTACAGTGTACCACTCTTACATAATTATTGTTTAAAAACACATCGTATATTCAGAACAAATCAATAACACAGGTTTAAGACATAAAAATAACTGTGCTAAAATCTGACGTATCCAGTTAAATTAAACTGATTGTACTTTATTCTATGAAGTAACATAGTTATGAAAAGATACTAAATTCAGCTTAGTTTCATATATTTGGCATATAAAGTTTGTTAATACTCATCAATTTTTACTAGATACACAAAAGTATCTTCCAGTGTTTAAGATCTGAACTGGTATTAAAACAGTTTTGTCCAATAGTTCTTCATCAATCACATAATTTTCTCTGGGGTGAGATTGAGATGTTGATTATGATGAAGGGAATGCATGACAGGACTTCTCATCCTACTTTTCTGCTAACTGCCAGTACGTGTCTATTTCAGTCCAAAAATTATTAGAAGAACACAGTTGTTGATGCTAATCAGTGCTCAGAGTTATTGCACCAATGATGCTAATTCTGCCCCTCAACTTGTTATCTAAAAGGCCAATGAGGTGCAAGTGATCCTGACACATGAACTTGTCCGGATTGTGTTATATTAAATGTAAGGTTCCTCTTGTGCAGTGAGTGCACAATTAAATTATTCAGCCTCCGCAGACACAATCACATGCCAACCAATTAACACCAAGCCCTTCTGTATTTTATTGCCCATTTCGGTATAAAAGAAACAAATCAGAAGCAAATACACATTACATTTTCATATGATCTTAGACTCCTATTTTTTGAGAAAAAAAAATCTCATTTCAATCACGACGCCCAAAACCATCGATGCTGGCGATGCTTCTTCTTTCTCAAGTAACAACAATGATAATATTACAATTTACAACATGACATGCAGCTTTTCTTCACCCAACCAACCTCAACTTCAATCATACTCACTTTACTTAGTTTCCGATAATAAAATGAAACCTTTCTCCTTTACTATTTATATTTTTTATTTTGCCTTGCTGGTCAAGCAACTTGTTACCATATCTTCCCAAGGAGTAATGATTCTTTGTTTGATAAGCACAAACATCATACCAAGAACAGCATCATATCACTGTTGTTTATCATCTTCCCACTCATTTTCAGCAGCAATTTTTCCGGAGCTGCGGCCACCCATCTTTCCAAATGAGTTCACACTTGATAATCCCTTGATGCTGCTGCTGCCACCCTCGTTCATGGTTCGGGTTTTCCTTGACTTGCTAGGCTTGGAAAAAGTAATGTCAACACCATCTTGATCAATGTCATGAAGGCTTTCTTTTTTCACAACCACTAATCTTGCTATGCTGCTTCTGCAGAATGGACAAACTGGTGGGACAATACGAGAAGTAGAAGGGTTAGGCTTGTTGTGACAACACAGGGCTAGTGTGCATTGTGCACACATCTGGTGACCACAGTCTTGCACCTCAATTGTGCACACTTGCTCAAAGCAGATGCAACATAATTCCGTCTCGCTAACCTGAAATATCAAAATTAATTTAGAATGCTGCTACATTTTACAAAACTAAAATCCAAATAATTAGACTTCTATACGTATGTTTCCCTAAATCAATCCAATGACGCATGTAAAAAAATAATAGCAAACTCAAAAAAGTTAGTGTGAATTCAAAGGGTGTCTAATTACCTCAGAAATGTTGTCATCTGTCCCATCAGAGTGTGCTGGAGATGGAAGAGAGTAATCACTCCCTTTCAATATGTTTTTCTCCCTTTCCCTGTTTGCGTTCATCAGGGCCTGCTCTAATAATTCTTTGGCGTCTGGATTAAGCTCACTGATCACCTTCAAAGATGATGGCCATACAAGAGGCTCAGCAGACGAAAGATTCAGCAATGCTGCACATGCGTTGTGTCTATGTTTAAGAGCAACTACATAAGGTATACGCCTGCTTAAACACAACATAGAGTGTTAAGGCAAATTCAGAAATTAATACGATAATCTAAAATATCACTAATAAATTTTTTATCAATAACTCATGTTGCAAGATGAGGGGTAAGTAGTTTAAACTGAAAAGTTCCCCAGGATCATAGGCATAAGAAGAAGAACTCAATTGAAACACACAGTTAGTAAGTAAAGGTTTTTTCCACTACCAACTAGTCCAATATACCATGGCATTAGGAATCGTTGACTTTTGCATAATTACTTTTGGTGTTATATTATTGGTGGATGGTTATCAAGAGAAAACTCAAACAATAAATTGGATTAATACAAGACGAGGGCCCACCAAAACAAGTGTGAAATTAAGAGAAAGATGAATCAATTTGTTTGTATTGCAGTGATTAAAAGTAGTAGTTTACCCAGAGGCATCACGTTGAAGGCGATCTGCACCCCATGCCAACAGTTCCCTGATGCAATCCAAGGACCCCCCTTTGGCTGCAAGATGAAGAGGAGTGCTCCCAGGACAGCTGCATATAGCAATTTATTATTCCACAGAACAAATGAATAATTAATACATCAAATTGAAGCCTGTCACAAACCCCACTTACCCATATCTCCCTGTTGAAGCAGAAACAAGAGCTCCACTGTACAATAGAATATGTACACATTCAGGCCGTCTTTGACGGGCTGCCAAGTGCAAAGGTGTTGCACCCCTTCCATCTCTAATATTCACAAACCGAGCAAACCCCCTGCAATCAATTCTATTACTTTCTTCTTTTAAATTTGTAAAAACCAACATAATCAATCAATCAATCAATCAGGAGGGGTGCCAAATCAGGAAAAAAAGAACCAACCAAGAAGCAGCCACAGGACTAGATTGAGCAGCAGAGAGAATTGCCTTAAGGCAAGAAGAATGGCCATAGTAAGCTGCATAGTGCAAGCAGGTCCTTCCATAACACGCATCAAACATTAATACCTGAAATTTTTTTAAACTCGTTTTCAATAAAATATATCCATTCTAGTCATAGAACAAGCACTCGGGATTCTATTGGCAAAACAAAAGCATCACAAGAAATTTTTCAAATTTGAAACTTCCCATACATTAGCACCAGCTTCGAGGAGCTTTTCCACACAGGCGATCTTCCCGTGCATTGCAGCCAACATAAGCGGTGTCTGAATCGTTCAAAACGCAATGAACATTAGTACAGCAGCATTTAAAAAACAAAATCCCAGATTCAATAGAAGCCAAGTTACCTGCTTTTGGCGATTCAACGCATCCGGATTCACAGATCCATCCAAAAGCCAAGATAAAACCTGCAGCAATTGGCAGAAAAGCAGAAAAAGGAAAAGAAGATAAGCATAGAGAGATGTATTTTAGGTGAGGAGACGGGGAGGGAATTTTGAGCGAATACCCAATTGGGAAATTGCGTGTGAAGAAATGGAAAAAGGAGAAAGGGGCACCTGGATCTGGCCATTAGCAGCGGCAATATGAAGAGGGGAGTGGTGATCATAGACAGTGGTGTGGTTCATGAGAGAAGGGTGTGTGTGTAACAAAGCTGCTACAGTGTCTAGGTCCCCATGCTGCACAGCACGAAATAGGCCATGCTCATGGCTCCCTCTGCAACTCAGCCCCTGACCCATCACTTTCTCTCTACCACCTCACCTCACCTCTCCTCCCTTTCCTGACTGCGCCACCTTGATTGATTCCTCCACGTTTTCAATTCCACCTTTGTTCCCACATTTATTGAGTTGGAGTTTGCAAAATGGCTAGGTAGTGAAACAATGAAAGAGAAAGAGATAGAGAAGGGTAGCTATGTGTGTCAGTGATGAGCAGTTACTGAGACTGACTTGGCTGTGGCATCAGACAGATTCCCGCAAAAGGGTAGGCTCCAGCATCTCCAAACTCTCAAACCAATATCCACCTTTTGTTCCTCCAATCCAACGCTTCACGTTCAAACTTCAAACACACTCTCACAAACAAACTCCTTAATAACTCATCTCTTTCAATCTAATGTAACTCTCCTTTACTATTATTCACCACTAAACACCTCACCTTGAACTTCGAGTCTCCATTTTTATTTTTACTGCAACTCCTATTCCATGCTTCGCTCCTAATGGCAAAATTCTTCATCCCATCATCTACTTTCAGTCAAAACCGTAACCTTCTTTCCTCCGTCATTACTCCTTACTCTGTTTGCGGTAAATCTTTCAATTTCATCTACCACCATTTTTTTTACTTTCTCTTTCTGTAAATCATTCTACTTTCTTCTTTTACATTCATATACTCACGTTCAATCTATATTTATTGTCAAATCTCTTTCAATTAAACTGCTAAGAATAATTATAATAATTCGTTTGAACTGAGATTTCACGTTACAACAAAGACATTGCTTGAAGTAACAAATACTCTTCAAACGAATTATCGTCAACAATGAAACTAAAGCAAATTTCACTTTATTTTTTAGAAGAAAAAGAACACTTTTCTACAACATTCTTAGTTTAGTGGTGGCAAAATCAAGCTACCAAAATCAAATTTGAAAAAAAGAAGGGGAGAGTGTTTTTCCTTTTAATCTTTTTGCACGAAATAAAGCACGAACATAGTGTTTAAGTATGGGCCTTATGGGGTCCATAAAAAGCCCAATACGGAGGCCCACGATAAAAAAAAACATGGGCAGCACCGAATCTGACTAATAGTCTAAAACAAATGTCTTCTGTCTTTCTCTCTTAAAACAAAACAAAAATGCTTATATGAATAATAGATAATTTTGTTTTTCTCTTGAATACACTATTAATAAAGATTTAATTCTTAACTGAAAAGATATTGGTGCATTGGGGGAAAAACCCTAATCCTTGTATAAACATAATGATAATCGAGGCCCAAAATTGAATGTGAAACATTTAAAATATCCACGAGCTTGAACTATATAGCCACGTGCTCACTTTAATAAATTTATGGTATGTCAGGTTTGGAAAAGAAAATTTAAAAAAAAGAGTAAAATGATAATAGAAAATGAGATTTTTTATTTTTTATTTTTTTTTGAAATATAGTATTAATGCTGATTATTTAAATAAAAACAATGAATAACATTGTCAAGGAGCACATAATCACACGCAGTACGAATAGTTTTCTCTCAACATAATTTTGTAAATTGTTTGATCAGATAACAAGTATTATATATATATATGAATGACATAAATAATTCATAAATAAAAAATAGATACAGTAAAATAAGGATGTTTCTGTCTTCTTTTTTTTAAAAATAAAATCAGAGATTTTTTTTTTTGTGTGTCTAATCATCTAATTATAATTAAAAATATGTCTAATAATGTAAGATTCCAAAAATAAATTTTAATAGAGTTTAGGGTTCATGGTGAAGTAGAAGGCGTTGTAATGGGATCCTCACATACAGAAAAATAATGCTTGATAAAGATCAAGTGACATTGTTTCTTCAGTCCGAACCAAAGAATCCCTTAAATAGGATTCAAAATGGATCTTATTCTATCGTTGATAAGAGATTGCGAAAAACTTCTATGTTCATTTTATTATAGTATTTCTGAACAAGTTCCTGGATAACAAGTCTAAAGATTGTCTTATTGATGATAATGACGATATTGATGATAGTGACGATATCGACCGTGATCTTGATATAGAGTTTGAGCTTCTAAGTATGATGAATACACTAACTATGGATATGATGTCAGAAATAGATCGATTTTATATAACTTTTCACTTCGAATTAGCTAATATCTGCTTGCGAAATTTTTCCTTCCTCTCCTTTTTACCTTAACCAGCAGTATATTATATTCAATATTATACCTTTAATTCACCAAAAGCATTAGGGTTGGTTTAATAAATAAAAAAATAGCATTTAGGTGCATGTCAATTAAAGGAGGTGGTAGGAATAGTAGTGGTCATAGTTTGAATCCACTATCTGAGTTAATGTTGGGTTAGTCAGGTTTAGAGATTAGTAATGAATTTTCGGTAATTAAGTTAGATATTAGAGTTGCCAATATCATTATACTTTTACCTTGAAGTTTCTGACTCTTTTTTTCAATTTTACATTTTTTAGTCTTTTTCCTATTTTAAATTTCGTTTTCTTAAATTTTCATTTTTAAACAAAAGGTTAATTAAAAAAAAGTATCCCATGAGTTTTAAATTTTGAAACCCTTTCCGCCAAGTAATCGTCAACTACATAAACTATGTTTGTTTTTAAGAATTTAGTTTTTGAATTATTCAACCATTAAGCACTTTTTTCCACAGGAAACAATCTAATATGAAAGAGTTTTTAAATTTTAATATGAAAAGAAGTAAAATCAATCTAATTAGGTTGAATTAAGTTTATATAAACAACTTTTATCTTGTTATAACATATAAAAGATAATTAAAAATTAAGTTAAAAATAAGAATATTATAATTAAATAAAAATAAAATGTCCATGCCAGTTAAAATAAATAAATAAATAAATAAATTTAAATAATTAGAACCAGAGTTAAAAAAAGTGTTGAAAATTATATTTTAACACCTTTCTCGTTAAAGTTTAAAAATGTATGAGATAGATAGATAAGACTATACCCAATTATAGTTTAAATGAAAAATATTTTCCTAAAATGTTAATAACAATGGAAAAGTTTATGTAATTGACTTAACATATTATGTATAGATACATATTAAAAGGGAACTTCAAATCCTTTTTATTATTCTTCTATCAAACCAACTATTAATTGATGTGATATTAAGTTATGATGGAAATTGTGTTTATAAAATTGTATATAATTCAGACATTCAGTAACACTATTTTTTTAAAGGACAGTGATACGTAATCAATAATAGTTATTTTCTTATGTTATAAATAGTATATAAAATATTTAACTGTGATATATTAATTAATTCATTTGGGTCAGTCTTTGAAAACTTGATTTATCTCATGTGAACTTCAGCTTCAACTGATATAACATTAATAAAATTCAATTTTATATAAGAAATCATTAAATCAATAAGTTATTGTTTGATTTGATGAAAAAAAAAAGTAATTTACTTATTGTGTTTAAAATTTAGAGAGACCCTTGAAAGTGTACCTGGCATTATTAGGTATTGTACTATAGTACCTCTCAATTTCATCCCCTCCTTAAGTCAAGTGGACCCAATTTATTTTACCAAACTTATCTCTTTTTATTTTTTTAATTATATTAAAGATATCTTTCTCTTCAAAATTCAATACTATTTTATTATTATTTTAAACTAAAATAAGCATGGTCACATTCAATAATGTCTTCATTTTAAAAAAATTAAGAGAAAAAATTGATTTTGATAAATTAGTCATTTGGTTTCGAAGAGTAAGTGATTGTAATTTTAATTTTATGTTCAAATTTGATATTTAGTGACTTTTTTTACCACAGCAAAATTGAGAAAATAATTAAATTTATATATTATTTTAATGTATAAGCACCACATCACAGTCCAAACTTAAAAAATATACATAAAATAAAAAATATAAAGTTAATATATTTACTAATTTGGATGTAAAATATTGATTGATTTTTTTTTTCTAAAAATTTAAATTCCTATATAATGAAGTTCGGTAATTATTTAGATATTGTGGTTTGGTGGTGTTAGAAGTTTAAATGTGATTTTGAGTACCACATCGTCTGAGAAGGAATCACAAAATCTTTGACAGTTCATTCAAATAACTACTTTGACTTGTTTTTGCTCTGTAACTTAACTCAATCATCCTCTATTGGTCCCACAGAGTTTGGCCGCCCTACCAAATTTCCTTCCCCATGTGCTACCTTCCATTAATTATAACCCATTCTTATCTAAAACAGTTTCAATAAAGAGAAGTGCTAGCAAGAAACATATTTTTAATAAGAAAATTGTAATCCATATTTTTTAATTTGAAATGTACAATACTTCAAGTATATAATTTATTTTAATAATGTAATTTAAATTTATTAAAAATAAATTTTAAATTTAATTTAATTTTATAAAACGAGATTTGTTCTAAACATCTTTATTTAATTGATATTAGATTTTTTAATATTCTTTTCCAACACCTACCTTCTAACTTGTGCATGCGATTAAGTAGTACAATAATAAATGACTTGATATGTTTAACAAACTTTTACTATCATATATTATAAATAATTTTGATATATCATAAATTTTAAGTCTAATTCGATTTAATAAAATTAACTTTTAAAATTGAAATTTATATTCATTTATATAATATAAAATATTATTAGTTCTAATCATATATTATAAATGATTTTGATATATCATAAACTTTAAGTCTAATTCGATTTAATAAAACTAATTTTTAAGATTAAAATTTGCATTTATTTATATAATATAAAATATTATTAATTCTAATCTATGTGAAATTTGGAATTGAATAAATTTGAAGTCAGAATAAATTATAATAATATATAAGAAAACATAAATTTTAATTAATAAATTAATTTTTGAAATTACGTGAATCACTCAAATTCATTTTTGAAATAAATAAAATGACAATGATCAATTTGAAGAAGTTTTCATAATTTAAGAAAATAAAATGATGGTTTACTTATTAAATAATAAAAGTATTATAAAAAATATAGCACGTCTTTGAAAGACTTTTCTCCTACTTTTCATCATTATGTACCTGTTCATTCACAAGTCCGCTAGTAAAAAACTATTGCTAATGACTTAGGATGTTTTTTTTTTCTCTGAGTTTTGTCGGATTTGACAAAGTAACACTTTTACAAATTCGTGAATTGTGCAATATGTTATTTTATCGTGTTTAATGTTAATCACATTGTAGATAGACTCTTTCAAAGCAACTATCTCCATATTCTCTCTTTTAAAAGATTGGGGTATTATTTTTCAAAAAAAAAAATATAAAAAAAGACAACTTTGGGAATGATCTACCATCTATATATACATGAAAAAAATGGAAGATGGAAGATGTAAGCAGCAGTTTTTTTTTATCAGATAATAAATGATTGATTGTAAGAAAGATAGATGTTAAAAATATAAATTTTAATTTTAATTATTTAGTTATTTCTTTTAGAGATTATTATCTTTTAAAAAGCATATTACTTAAAAATTTTCAACTTTTTATTCTTAAATCTATTTTAGAGTTATTATTGTCAATAAAACAAAAGACTATGGGAGTAAAAAGAGCTAAACCACATTACCTAATTTGCTTAAAATAGTTTTATAAAATCTTTAATTATCTATCTACATCATAATTTATTAAATTTGAGGTTGATTCTAGATTGTTGAAATTGAAAATTATTTAAAACAGACAAACAGTATTACTTTGATTTGACTTAGATGTTAACAATATAATGATTAGTTGATAAAATTGGTGCTGCAATTATAGAATTGTTGAATGAAAGTTGGAAATTATTTATAAAAAGTTAACTTTATCGTTTATCTTATAAATATTATTTAAGTATTGATTTAGTTGCTGGAATAGTGTCAAAAATAATATTTTTTTTGAGTGTAAAGTAATATTATTCTTAAGTGTAGTTATCACTTAAATGATAAAATTTGTTATTTAAAATATAGTTTGAAATTTGAGTCATAGAAATATTAAAATAATTATTTTGGTAACTATACTTTTATTGTTAAAGCAATGAAGAATTAGTGATGTTAAATAATTGTTCGATACTTATGATATTAGTAAGAATCCTACTCTACCGTTAATCTTATTGTTTAAGTAATATAGAATAACATTCTATTTAAACATTGAAAGTAAGGAATAAATCAGTTAATTTAATCTTTTCATATGTGTATGGCTTAGACATAAAGATGATGTTCAAAATTGTACAAATCAAGTGAGATGTTCAAAGTTGTACAAATCAAGTGAGTTGTTCATAATTATGATATAATTTAATAAAAAAATCTTGATATTAGATTGTGTGACTGATGAATAATGCATATAATTGAACATGTATTGGATGTAAGATGCTCTGATATTTTATTAATAATTAGAGTAGTGAATATTATTGAATTGTAAACAATATATGTAAAATTTCTATAAAAGTGTAGAAATTGGAAATGACTGTAAGATGTTAGTTTTAGAATGTGTACATTTGTTAACAAATAGCATGTAATTAAGCTAAATAGATGATGACATTGACATTGGGTTGTTTAAGTGTCACAGCCTCATCCTTGGGCTGCTACTCATTCAGAAGCGCCGCATTAAGCCACCACGCTAGCTGTTCCTGCAGCTGCACCTCATGTTAAGAGAGCCATCAATTAAAATAGTAGGACATTTTAAAGACACACAAAATAAATATTTTCATATTTATAAACATAATTTATTAGTAAAATTTTAAATCTTCTAAATTTTGAAAACTAATATTAAAAAATTAGGGTAAGCAAAGTTATTTTTTAATATAATGTATTGGTATGAAACGAGACCGAGATGATTGAGTTGGTCATTTCTGATTAAGCTGATCGAAACTTTCATGAACGGTTTGACGGATCGATACATATAACCATTAACGTTCAAACCAAAGTTAGTGAAGCTAAATTATCATTAAGAATTAGGTAATGCAACCATAAGTGTGATCAATTCTACTAATCAGGCTCAATAAGGTAAGTCCATTAAAATAATATAAATAACACACATTCCAAGAAGAAAGGTAAGTCATTATCATTGTACACACTCGAGTGTCGAATACCCTATTTTCTGACTTGAGCGTCAGAGTACCTTTTGTAGGTACCTCTTCCATCTGACATTTACTGACATTCACCGGGACTGAGATTAGAAAGAGTAGCGCACATTAAAAAAAAGAGAAAAACAAAACTTTCAATAATTATCCCTAGCCGAACAAGCAGAACAAATAATAATAAGAATTATAGATTAAAATGAAATGAAAATAAAATAAAAATTATAATTTTGCTGTAGTTACATTATTATTTAGTTAAAAAAAGTACAACTTGTGTAATGAAATGAGAGTAAAAACATAGAATTGACCCAGCAGTCACCAACCGTCGCCGTCAAAGACTAGTTCTGGTGTCGTAGTTGTATAAATCCTGGTATTTTATAATCACTGTTACACCGTAATTTGATAAACTGAATTAACAGAACCTTAAGTTTTGTTCAGCGCGCACTACCCCAAGCCGAGCCGAGCCGAGCCACTACCATACCGAACATGGTCATTCAGTCCACTCAGCTGGAGCCGCGCCGCGAGAGATAAGAAGAAGAGCGTCATGACGCGTTTTTCTCTCTATCTCTTAAAACTGCAGTGTCTGGGAAATTCGTGTCGTTGACGAGGGACTATGAGTTGCGACTTCGATCTCCGGCAATCGGCGAGGGTTTTCCACTAAACGGCGGTGAAGAGCGGGATCTGCTTGTCTCCGAGACGCGCGGCCATGGAGGGCGAGAACGTGAGCAAGGTGATTGAGTTGGTGAGCGAGGTAGCGAGCAAGGTGATTGAGTTGGTGAACGAGGTAGCGAGCATCTCGGAGTACAGGCCTCCGGTGAAGAAGGAGTACTGCAACTTGGCGCGGAGGTTGAAGCTGCTGATCCCGATGTTCGAGGAAATTAGGGACATGAAAGACCCGATCCCCAAGGACACTTCCAAAGCCGTCCTCGCCTTCAAGGAAGCTCTTGAATCCGCCAGGGAACTTCTCAGATTTGGAAGCGAAGGCAGCAAGCTTTACTTGGTTTGTTTCTTGCTCTATATTGTTGTTTTATTACTCTTCTGTTTCTGCTTTCTGTTGAGTAGTATTGGCAGTAGCGATTTTCAAGCTACACTGAGTTCATGTTAAGTTTGTGTGATTTTTTTTTGGATTTTTTTTTTGTTTTTTAATCTTTTTTTTAATCGTGTCTCTTTTATGTGATGTTTTTTTTTATCGCACTATTGTGCTGGTTCTGTGTGAATTGAGTTTTGAGGATGTTTGATTCTATGGTATGTGAAAATTAAGCAAAGAAAGCTCATAGCTTGTATACTGTTATTTTTTGTTTGTTGAAACTGCAAGCCTGTAACAAAGGTTTTAATTCATGGTCGTGGTTTGAGATTCTTGATATTGCTGGAAATTGCGGATTAATGCGGCTAAAATCGCTGTGGCGGATGGATCTTGGCTACAACTGTTCAAGACCTTGGATAATTTTTAGTGCTGGCTGCACCTTGTTTTTCAATTTGTGGCTGCACCTTGATGTGGATGTCAACGACAAGAATCCCATTCCTTTTATTTCCGATTGTTAAACAAGCTTTCAATATGAATTTGAATAACTTTTTTATGCGTTTTCTTCGTATGGTTGAGATACTTTCCTAGCTTACATGGGAAATTTAAAGATATAGGGTTGCACAAACTTTGAGCATTCCTCTTTTGAGCCGGCTGTACTTGTTGATTTAGTGTGCCACACATTTGAATGGTGATGTTTGATTTCTATGGCTGACAAGACAAGAAGCTAATATATACTGCGGATTATGTACGGGCACTTATACTTTAAAACCTCTTTATTGAAATTACCATGGATTTCGAAGTAGGACTTTTACTTTGGTTTGTTTGTAGCGTTTGGTAATACTACTACATGATCCGAATATTTGGACCATTTTGTTTGGATAACCTATATCTGTTGTGCTGAGCTTTACAGAAAAAAGTTAAAAGGCTGTGGTAGGCAAAGGGTATTTTTTTTATACTGTACAAAATTCTTAGATAAATTATCATAAAAACACTTTCCGTGCTTCTGATTTTATTATATATTGTGTTTGTGAGACTTTGAAGTAGTCAAACTAATCTGGTTATATGCGACAGGAAAAAAATTAGCAACTTACAATATTAGTTCTATTTAAAAATATAAAATTCTAAATAATAATGTTTACTTAATATTTGTTAGTATTGTATTAATTTTGTGTTTAAATGATCACCGTAGTTCACTTACAGTTTTATAGGAGGCATTTGTGTATTCTAGTTGCTACCTGCGGTTGCTGTGGCAGCCCTGCTTCTCTTGTAAATGGGACCTCCTACACTTTTGGGTTGAATGATTGGAGAAAGAAAGCATTATGGAAACATGCTTCCATTGAAATGACTTCGGCTCCTTAGATGTTTATTCAGTTGTCTTTACTCCTATTTTGCAGGTGCTTGAGCGGGATGGTATTATGAATAAATTCTACGAGGTGACAGCTCGGTTGGAACAATCATTGGGTGGTATTTCCTATGATGAACTTGATATATCAGATGAAGTTAAAGAGCAGGTATAAATATTTCAACAATATATATAATCTATTGTATGTATGCAACACAGTGATTGTTAGGAGTCCAGCGTAGAGTAGGATAAGGTACTTGATGCGATACTTAAACTTTGAGACTCTTCCACTTAAAGAACTAGTCTTTGGGTTTGACTCAACCATTATCATTTTTCAAGAAGATAAATTTTATCTATTGAACCTTTCCTCTAGTTAGCTTTTGAGATTAGAATGTATACTGCACCACTGTGGAGCTTCTTTATGTATATTTCTTTTGCTATTTACACATTCTTGTTTAATTTTCCCAATACTTTCAGGTTGAGCTGGTTCTTGCCCAGTTCAGAAGAGCTAAAGGGAGGGTTGACGAACCAGATGTTAGGTTGTATGAGGATATGTTGTCCCTCTACGACAACAGCAGTGATGCAGCTACAGATCCATCTGTTCTAAGTCGATTAGCTGAAAAATTGCAACTGATGGGAATAGCTGATCTTACGCAAGAATCACTTGCTTTGCATGAGATGGTATCAAGCGGTGGAGATCCTGGGGCACGCATCGAGAAAATAGCGATGTTACTGAAGAAGATAAAGGATTACGTGCAAACAGAAAATATAGTTAAGGATGATAATTTAGGAGGAAAAGGCATTTTTGCAAAGGTCTACGGAGTCGGGACAAATGAAAAGAGTCATCAGGCTCCTGTTATCCCTGAAGATTTTCGATGTCCAATTTCCCTGGAATTAATGAAGGATCCTGTCATCGTTTCAACCGGACAGGTATGTGCACTATATGATGCTCCGTGGAAGCTAAGTTGCAAATATTGTGTAGTTGGCCATCATCAATCTTGCTTGACTTGGCAAACTAAAATATCGGATCATCCTTTTAGGTGTGCTTGAATGTAAAAATGCCACAAAAGGAATCGTGTTCTAGTACAATTTTATTAAGATATCTATTTATTTCTGGAGGAGGGTCGTCTAATTTTGTTCACTAACATGAGAGGGTCATGTTATGAGAAAGAAAGACGGAAAAGAAAAATTCATTGTCCCTACGTTATTTTAAAATTCTGTGAGGCTATCGAGCTTCAGACATATTGCAACATGTACAATTGTTTTACATGTTCATGGATTTTTTTTTTTAAATGCATCTTGATTGAATTTCGAAACTTGCTATAGAAACTGAAAGCTTTTCTTGATCACACACTTCTACTTGATCCATGAAATACATTTGCCACACGCTGATTCCTGTTAACTCTATTGACATTTTACCCCTGCGATTGAGTTGTTTCACTTATAATGTTACATTACCCACTCATACATTCTAGTTCTCATTTGCAGACTTATGAGCGTTCTTTTATTGAGAAATGGTTGCAAGCAGGGCATGGGACATGCCCCAAAACACAGCAGACTCTCACTAGCACCGTTCTCACACCCAACTATGTCTTACGAAGTCTCATAGCACAATGGTGTGAAGCCAATGGCATAGAGCCACCAAAACGACCCAGCAGTTCACAACCTAGTAAATCAGCATCAGCCTACTCACCTGCTGAGCGAAGTAAGATCGACGGGCTTCTGCAAAAGCTCACATCTGGCAGTCCTGAAGACCAGAGATCAGCTGCTGGTGAGATCCGCCTTCTTGCAAAGCGTAATGCAGATAACCGTGTTGCCATTGCTGAAGCTGGTGCAATTCCTCTCCTCGTTGGTCTCTTGTCTGTGCCTGACTCTCGCACTCAAGAACATGCTGTGACTGCGCTTCTGAATCTTTCCATATATGAAAATAACAAAGGAAGCATCGTCTCTTCAGGAGCAGTTCCAGGTATAGTTCATGTGCTGAAGAAGGGAAGCATGGAAGCACGGGAAAATGCTGCAGCAACACTTTTCAGCCTTTCAGTTATAGATGAAAACAAGGTTACTATTGGATCTTCAGGAGCCATACCACCACTAGTGATACTGCTGAGTGAGGGTACCCAAAGGGGTAAGAAAGATGCTGCAACAGCTCTCTTCAATTTGTGCATTTACCAGGGCAACAAGGGGAAGGCAGTGCGGGCTGGCGTTATCCCCACACTGATGCGACTGCTGACTGAACCTAGTGGGGGAATGGTAGATGAAGCATTAGCTATTTTGGCAATACTGGCTAGCCATCCTGACGGGAAGGCTACCATTAGATCTGCAGAGGCAGTGCCAGTTTTAGTAGAGTTTATTGGGAATGGTTCCCCAAGGAACAAAGAGAATGCAGCTGCTGTTTTAGTTCATCTCTGTTCTGGAGATCAACAATATCTAGCCCAGGCCCAAGAGCTGGGGGTGATGGGTCCACTGTTGGAGTTGGCTCAAAATGGTACAGACAGAGGCAAAAGAAAGGCTGCACAATTACTAGAGCGTATGAGCAGGTTACTTGAGCAACAGCAGGAAGTTCCAACACAAACTGAAACTCAAGCTCTGAACGAGGACACCCAACTTCCTTTGATTACTAACCCAGATGATTCGTAAGATGCCTTCGTTATACTCCGTTCATTTTGTCCCTTTGTTCTGTTTAAAGTGTTGAAAAAAAGCATCTGCTTGGAGGAAAGGGTGGAAGATCACTTCCTACTCCATAAGTTATTTGTTTGTTTGTGTGATATTCAGAGATGTAATGCAAAAGGATTATGAAAGCGGCGTAAGAAGAAATTGAAGCAAATGGGCAAGGTGCGCCTGACATGGAAAGTGTATAATTGTAACATGTACTATATTCTAATCATCCTCAGATTTTAATGAAGAGATGTTTTGTTTATTCCTACTGCATCAAATGATGTTATAAAAGTCTCAAAGTCATTCATGTATTTTTTTTTTATCTAGCAATGTAAGCTTTTGAAAATGGTAGTCACTATGACCAAGTGCTTTTGAAATTGAATTCTTGTCATTCCAACTCCTTTTAAATAAAAAAGTTGAAATAAAAGATACCAGAACGTGTTCATGAGACATTTAAATTATGAGTATTTTTTGTTTATTAGAAAAGTAAGATTATATATATATATGAATCGGGACAGGTTAGACATGAGGATTCAGTTGAGGCCTTGAGGCCTGTGGAAGGGCCTTCTAAAAGGAAGGGTTTCATCGATTAGGCTTTTCCCCTGCCATGAAAATGGTTCTTTTTAGTTCCTATCACAGGCATCCTAGCTACTGACATCGAAACATTTTAGATGCTAATTTTAATGAACAGGAAGTGGCAAGTTCCCTCAGACACGTGCATGTCTTGTCCATATGGTAAAGCCTGAAGGGCACATGTTTCTTTGTCATGTATCGGATTCAATCTTTTGTTTATTGCTAATAATCAAGTAGTTTGAATTTTGGCACAAGTTAGGCTTTAAATCTTTAGTGTTTGGAAGAACGTACTCTTAAGGTATTAACACAAAATTGATTTTCGTTTAGAAGTCCAAATTTTAGATCATTCAAATGTTTGTAGTATGAAAATTATTGAAATATATTATTTTGTATATAAAATTGATTCAATTTGAGATTTTGTTTATCAATACATTAAAAGTAGTTATAAGTCTGTAATCAAACTAATAATTACTTCACAAATAAAAAGGATGTGTTTCAATCATTTTTATACTATAAGTATTTTGTCAATCATTTTCATACTATAAATATTTTGATGGTCTAATATTTAAATTGCAGACCAAAACTAATTTCATATGTTATAGTACATAAACGATTTCATGTTATAGTAAGGGAACTAATATTTAACTATGGAACTAAGATCAAATTTAAGTTAACTGAAAAGAACAATTATAAAATATCACATTCCTTGTTAAATATTATTCTAATGTTATAAGATTCTAAGCAAATCGTTAGGCTCTACAAAAAATCTATAGTGTATGAATTGGACTTACTATCAACCACATTTTGACACGTTGTCTATGTGAGCTGCTGCGATTTTCAATTTCATAACATCATGTGACTGCTTCAAACCATTAAAATTGTTAATATTCTAGATTTTTATTTTTGAAATATTTTAAAATAATCTATATTTACTGATGCCACGATATTAGTATTCCTTCTCTCTTTTCTTATCATTCGAAGGCATCTAATTAAATTTTCCCACACTTTTCCTTAAATCAAACCTGATGTATGATTTAGACAGCTTAATATTCTTACATAAATTTCACTATATAATAAGAATACCAATTTTAAAACCGGTTTCTAAAACTTATTTAAAAGATTAAATTGTTTTTTTTAATATAAATTTGGATTTAAAATCCAATCCTTTTGAGCTGGATTTGGTTTGGACCTTTAAAATCCAATCCATACTCACCCAAACAGATTCTGATATTTGATTAGTGATGGGCAAGACCACAATATTTTTTGAATTTGGATTCTTCAGCCAAGTTACCATACTGTTATCTCATGGAAAATCTCAGTCCATTAATGTTTGTCGTATAATTATAAGATGAAAAGAGAATCCAATGTATGGTCCTGATTTTATCTACAAGAACTTTCTTATTAAATGTGAAGTCAAGACCAATTAGGTTGGGTTGACTAGATACATTTGACTGATTAGACACCATGTTTTAGTGTGTGAGCTTAATTATTGTGTTTCTTTTATAATTTGTATGTAAGAGATCTTTGTGTGTATAATAAAATTATAATAAAGAGAATGAAAATATATTTAGTTGTCCGTGGACACAAGGTACATATTGGAGATCAAACCACTTTAAATTATTTTTTGGAGTTGATTAGTTGCTTCTGCATACGTTTTTTTTTTCATAACTTCTTACACACATAAGAGAAGATCCATACTATTAATATTTATAATAAAAAAATAAAAAATAAAAAAATGTCTTTAATAAAATATTAGACAAAATATAAAATGTTAAAATAATTTTTAAAATTAAAAAAATTGAAAATGATTAAAATATTAATATTTAGTGGGATGTAAAGTGGAGTAATAGGGTCGATTTTTCATATATATTTCCGCAATTCAAGCACTTAGATTTACTTGGATTACTACAACTGCCCCAATTGATTCTTCACTCCCATGGATAATTTTTGTAATAAAAATGTCACGCTTCATTTTGACCATTTGCAGCCATGAATTTAGTTCTGAAATCCACCAAATTGAACCTTCTACTTTCCCAATTATTTCCATGTCGTTTTCCTTAGGTTTGGTGCAGCTTTCGGCTTTTGAGGGATTCGTCTTCAGGATTAAAATTTGATGCTCTCCCATTTTGTTTCTCTCAAAAGTGCCACTTCCTGCATGCTTCTGCATTTCATTCACATCTTATGGTTTTCCATGTTATATATTCAAAATATTTTATTCACATCTCTGCATCCGCAAAATATTTCTTAAGAAGATCAAAGGTCTAAGTATTTTGAAATATTAAACCAAAAAAATTCCTTGCTTAAAAAAAGAAAGTATTCACAAACAAATTTTGCCTCTGCAAAAGCTCATCTTGGATTAACATTGGTGTTTCTCGCATAAATGTTATACTCAGAAAACTATTAGAAAATATTAATTTATTCTAACATATTTACTTCCATTGTTCCCTCTGACACCGACATTTCAATAATGCATGCATCAAGATATTTAAATATGATATACCTTCGTACTATATATGGTATTTAGGTAAGTTTGCAAGATTGATGCAGACATGGTATATAAACTTTCACTTCAGTTTTGAATTCTTTCTTACTTAGGAGCTGATTATATCTATCTATCTATCTATATATATATATATATATTTATATACTCAGTAAAGTTGGTAACGGTCTCTGGCATGGATAGGTGGAGAGGTCCCCACGCATGAGTAAAAAGAAAAAGGAAGGGAAGAAAACATAGAAACAGAAGAAGGCGAAGGCGAAGGGGAAAAGGAATAAGAAGATGCAAATGATAGAAGGTAATGAAGAGAGAGGGAAAGTAAAGTAAGACAAAGGAAGCATGTTTACGAAGGATTGCTACACATATAGATAAGGTATGTTTACGAAGGATCAAGGTTGAAAGTTTGAGCAATTATGGTTGTAAACACTGTTGAAAGACAAAGTCACAGAGGGGGGCATGCAGTTCCCACACCATTTCATGAAGCTTGCATCAATTTCTGAGCCCCTCATTCGTACCATAGCAGAGAAACTCTGCAGATTTAGCCCACACTGCCCTTACCTTCTTTCCCTTTAACTCTCGCGAAATGTTTCTTCTTTGAGACCAACACGCACCGACATTTTTGGAATCTGGGTGACCATTTGCTGCCTACGTCCAAAGACACGGAGAGAGCTTTTGTCTGTGTTAGTCTTTTGTTGCTTTTTTGGTTCTTGAAAGGTACCATGCATTGGTCCTTACAAAAGCTATCATCACCACAATGATGCCACTTTTATATTATTATTAGTAGATAATTCATTTAATTCATGGTGGGATAAGAACAATAAAGTTTGTAATTATTAGTGGAGGGAGATCTTTGTTGGAATGGACTGTGTTTGTTCAACTTAATTCCAAAGAGTCATGTAGGATAATGAGAAGTGTGACCCCAACACGTAGAAAAAGGTCACACTTATTTTGACCGTAACAATCTCTTTCCTTTTCCTTTCGTATTCAAGTGCATAATTAACATGACCCAAAAGGAGTTTCATAATTAACAATTAATGTTATGTATCTTGCATTATTCTGCCGAAGAAGTTCTAGAACAGTCACCCAGGCCAGTTTGGTCGAATATAGAATTGCATGATTTTGAGTGAGATTTTGGCGTCTTCTTACAATCCTTACATTTGGCTTCCACTTTCAACCTCAAATCAAAACAAACGTGCACGTCCCATCTTATGAATATAATCCCATTATTACAACATCTTATGTTTGATCCTTCACTGATGCATGTGTAGTGTATACAAAATCACTTCACAAACGTTCATCTTGTTATATGTAACCAAATTACTTGCTTGAGTTCATTCCTATGTATTTTCATGTCTTGTAATTTAAAATTAACACATGAGAAATTTATCTTAAGAGTGTCGAATCCCAGGACAGAAATGGACAGAAGTTGTGTATGTGGAAAAAAAAAGACTTAAACACTTCAACGTTAGTAATTGATATAACAATCTCACGATAAAGAAAGAAATAGACAAAAATTAAATCAACCAAAACCTGTTTAAACAATGCCTTAAAAGTTCTATTGTAATGATCTTGTATATACATCTTTCTCTCTTGCGGCACGTATCATCACGTTAATTATTAACACGAAAAGGATCTTAGTGAATTTTTTTACCCAATTCTATTATGCTAAAAGTACGTCACAAAGAGCTTTGTCGGAAACAAAATTTACCACGATTGAGGAAAAGTAAGGCTAGCTCTGTGGACATTAAATAACTGTCGCACTCAAGTTTCCAAGAATTTGACACTGTGGAAGGAGTGAGGGTGAGTAGAACTTAACTCCAGCTTCTGGGCACTGACAAAAGCTTGCTAAAGTGCTCACACTCATTGACTAAAGAGAAAAGAAAAGGAAAAAAAAACTGAGTAAGAAGGAAAGAGTTACCTACGATAAATCATCTCTATATAGTGTCAGAAGCTTAGGTCTTTTACCTTCAATTATCCAACTTGTGTAAGCTAGTGCTATATGTCCATTCCAAGATGCATGACGAACATTCGTATCACAAACACTAGCATGCAGGATGGGATATGTATGCATGCTACTGCTTTGCATTAAGAATGTTTCACAAATTGAGAAAATAAAAAACTTGTATAAAGTCTGCAAGATAACAAAATAAAGTGCTAGCTCTAGCATGCTCTAGCATGAAATTTAAATAAATTCATCCCGAGATATACTAGTTTGGCTTAAGCTAACGTGGGTGGCACATTCTTTAGTACTATAAAATCACTTTTCTTCTTCTCTGATATGTGTGCTAGATCCTGTTAGTCGAATCTTATGTGGGTGAAAACTAGTGTGATGGAGCTCAGTTAACTAGCGCTTATAAAAAAGAAGAAAGTGGTGAGCTAACTAGCGCGATGTGTAGCTGGCAGAAGGTGTGAAGTAAATTACTTGAGAGAAAGTTTTGTACGCAAATGAGGTCACAACGTGTCAGATAGCAGAAAGAAACATAAAACATTACATGCACACACAGTTATACAATTAAAGCAAGCCCATGTATATAGTACATAAAATACTCGACTGGACGAAAAACAAAACAAAAACTTAAACATAAATCAATGACCGGAATTGAAATTACAAAGAAGAGGATATCAATTCTACCATGTCTGCGTTAATTTCTGTCAACTGATGATAGTGGAACTTGGAATGAAGTCAAGGCAAGGTGTTCAGTGGAACATCCAAATCGTTTGAGATTTTCTCTGATCCATCAAGGAGGGTGTGAGATCGTTTCGAAGTAGTTAACTATTCAAGCAAAGAAGTTCAATTGGGATGATGGGGTTATTGACCATATATATATGTGTATATATATATATATATATATGCTCATATGGTCAAAGTTACAAGAGATGACTAGCAGAAGAAGAGGAAAGACCTGACATATCAGTCCATGAATAGTAGTGGTTATTTTCTGAGACGTTCAGTGGTGTTCTTGACAAATTTAAAGCTCCACTTTCTTCCATTTTAACCGATGGAATCTGAGAAACCCTAGAATTCGTTGCTAAATCTCCAACCAACCCAGAAGGTGTTTCAATACTTTCGTTTTGAAAATGGTATGAACCAGCTGAAGCTGATTCAAAACCATTCAAGAAAGGAATCTGCTGCAAGCGCCACTGATCCATTCCTCCACCAGCAGAGGAATTACCGCTGCCACCAATTTGAAACCCCATGTGATCGTTCTGTCCGTGAATCTCACGCAAGCCGAGACCCATGTTTCCAACAGCATAACGGTTGAGGTTGAGGTTCTGGAGGGATGCCATGAAGGGAAGGTTCGGTGGTTGTGGCAACTGGTTTATAAGCTCGTGAGTGTTTCCAGCAGAAGGGAGTGCACCAGAAGAAGCAGAGAGTGTTTGTTTCTCAGATGATGCCGGAGACTTAGAGCGACTCCTTTTGTTCTTCTTGTTCCTACGGCAGCCTCCACCCACAGGAACGTTTCTTAGAGCACCCCCTCTTGTCCAATAACGCCTACAAGTCTTGCAGAAGTGGCGTGGTTGAGAGAGGCTATAGTTGTTGAAATAGCAAAATTTAGTGTTGGTGGATTCGCAACGTGGACACTTGAGAGCTGCTTCAGGAGGAGGTATCTTAGCTAGCCTAGCTCGATCAGCCATAGAACCTGGTCTGATTGATCCCACGGAACCTCCCACATGAGTCTGCTGTGGTGGCAAAGGTGGAAGAAGCTGAGTGTTATCACTGCCATTGGCTTGAGGATGGTTCTGTTGCTGCAACAACAGATCAACAAAAGCAATTAAAAAGGAGGAGGAGAGGGGAAAATAGTATGATGAAAACAAAATCTGGTATATTCAGGGAGATATTACAGGGAATAGGAATAATTATCTTTTGCAATTATTATTTTTTTCTTTCTTTTTAGGGTTCAGAAGCTGTGGCTGAAAATTGAGGAAAACCTTACCTGCTGCCAATTGGGAGGATCTACAAAGACTGGAATAGAGGAGAAAACCATGGTGTTCAAATGCTTTTATGTTTTTCTTTTATAAAGTTTGATGGCTCTTTAGGGAGATGGTGGAGAATCACACCAAGGGAATACCAGAGAGGAGAAAGAAAGGGAAAAAGAGCATTAAAGAGGAGGAGGGTGGAGGAAAGAAAGCATGAAGAGGCTTTAATTTCTTTACTTTGCGCTTATTCCCTCATTCTCATCTCTTTTTGTTTTATTTATTTTTAGGGTTTTTAGTGGACGAAGTTTCTTAACCTATAAGCTTCTTTTTTTAATGGCTTGGTCTGTAAATTTCTTCATCAAAAGGGCTTAGTGGCTCCCATGCATGGAAGGCAAATTTTAAAAACAAAGTTTTCTTCATACTGTTCCTATGCGTGTGTGTGCCAACATTGCTCATCACTGTCTATTCCTGCCTCATGGTGGAATCCGCTTACATAATCAAACAAACACATTTTTAAGCTTAACCATCTACCTCACAGATTCACATCTTCCAAAACCTTTATCACTTAATTTAATGCTCGAATAATAACCAAATACACTTAAAAAGCCTAATCGGTTCAAGATCCTAAGCTTTCTACTCATCTGCATGCTTCATAAAAAACGAACTACTCCTAATAAAGTTAAGTTAAACCAACCCTACACTGTTAATATACATTTGCAGTTTTAAATGCATGCCACAAAATGAAGGTCATTCAATCATTGGACACTTTCTCTGAAGTTTAGCTTCCTGAAAATGAGTTCTTTGCTTAAACAATGAAAATAAGATCCCAGATTACATAAAACTAGCAGCAATTAAACGAGTAAAGTAGTATTTGTAAAGCAAAACCTTTACTTATTAGATAATTGAAGTGAGAAGTTTCAGCAAATTTAGTATGCATGTATGATATCAGTTACTGATATTTTATAAGTTTTTAATTAAAGAATAGTTTTAGAAACAGTAGTAGTCAAACAAAAATGCATTGCGTTTAGATATACATGAATTTTCACTCCCATGATCCCATCATTTTGCGTCTGCTAATGAAACACAGCCATTGAGTCAGCCACTAATATGTCAGATATTTTGGAATGAGAATTTGCAAAGGATGCGGCAAGTGGAGTAATTAAAGAAAAGATGAGACAAGTAATTGAGAAAGAAAGCATGAAAGGGGAAAGAAAGTTTGCAAAATTGTCATATATAATGCATTAGTTATATATAATTGGTGCTATTCTTTAATTGGTTTACTTTTTGATAAGCTGAGCACAATAGAGTAAAATGAAGGTTTAAAGTTGTGGTCAGATCCTTTTTGGGCACAGCACCAACATTATGAGTTGAATGCATGAAATGCTGTGTTTATCCAACTTTTTTATCATGAAAATCTTTTTAAGTCGCAAGAGAAAATCTTCTAGTTGCCTCTTAGCTTTAATGGTTCAATAATTAATAGTTTCAGATTTGAGGGGTGCTGATTAATTAACGTGTTTCTTTTGTCTATTTTTCCCTTGCTTTATCTTTGACGAGGTCCTTTTTTATGGGTGCAGAGACCCCAAATTTGGTTAGAGTGAAAAACAACACATTCTTTTTGTAAGTGGGCCTGAGTCGCACTCAGATTGGGGTGAGTGAGTAGGGAATGAAATGCAAACATGACATGATGAGAAATGTATATATCAATGTCGTTTCTTCATCGATAAGAAATTTTCTTTCTGCTACTAACCTTCATCATGCACTCATGCCCTTTTTCGATAACTTAGCATACACAGTTACATCACTGTTCCTCTGCTTTTCTAAATTTTCATCCATTTTCAAATCACCAACACCTGTGCCCTTTTCTTCTACAATTTTCCATCCTGCAAAACTTAAACAAAATTTTCTTTCCCACTGGATTTTCATTTCCATCCACAATAAACCTTTTCATACATCATTTTTTTCTTAAAAATTCGCGAATTCACAAGAAACGTTTTTGTAATTTTTCACCATAAAGTAATAAATTTACGCAAATATTCATATGTTCTTAATTTTTTCTAATAATTGAGTATTGGGAAAACTGCATTTAAATTCCTAAATAGTTGTGTGAACTTTGAAATTTAAAACAAACCATAACTCATATGATGATTGATGATCGACAATAATAATATTATTAAAAAAATTCCAAAACTATTTTATAAGAAACTTTGTTTATTGGTTAGTTTTAAATTTCTAAGAGTATAAAAAATATTTTTTAAGTCAACCGCCTCCAAATTTTATGAAAATTTTATAAAACGGGAATAATATTAACTATTTAAACCACAGCTTTTTCTTTCCATATTTTCATATATATATATATATATATAATTGAAATAAATAAGTATTAAAATTATATGACATACTTAAATGTTTTAATTGAGTTCATATAAAGATCCTGACTATAACATATCTATAAAATATGTAAAAAATGTTAAAAATTATAATACTTTTTTTTAGTATAATTAATATGTCATGATGGCTGTTATCATATTGCTTGTAAGATAGATGATCACTCACTTTTGGTTCATGTATTCTTGCTGTGTACTATTTGGTGGTCATTTATTTGCGTTCTATGATTTTAAAAGAGTTAATATAATAAAAGACAATATGAAAATTCTCTCTCAACGTAGACATCTTATGAAATATAAATTTTGTTCTCAAGTTTGTTTGTATAGATTGCAAGAATCAAACATCATATGGCTGATAAAAAAAGAGAATCAAACATCATCTTGTTGGAATAAAATGTAAATGATTGCACAAAATGTTTCACACATGGTTGTAGCCAAATGTTTGTAAAAGTCATGGGAAGAAAAAAGATCATGGTGATTTGGAAGAGTAGAAAATTGAGAACGTAATATACGTTTGTTTGGAGCCTTCTAATTTTTTTTTAATGAAAACAAATGATGATATTCAAAACTATTAGATTAGAGAAATACTAGAAGGAACGAAATAAGGTGCATATTAAGATATTAAGGAAATAATAAGTATGCAATATTGTACTCAATTATAGGTAATTAATTTAATAATGATAAAATGGTGGATTCTGCCTAATTAGATTGTAATTTGGAGAGAGAAAGTCAATTAGTGATGTAAATACACACAAGTGAATAAAACATCTTCTTTCTTTTTTGCATATTCTTATATACAGTTTTTTTTATATGGTATCAGAGCTCAAAATCAATTAGTCACCTAGCATTATCATCCAATGTCATAACGACTGGATTTATCTCTTTGTTTTCTGAATATACCTAAAGGTGATTTATTGTCATCTTCCACTAAATAAATACTAGGATCCAAATGTATTCCCTCAATTATAATTGGCTTCCCATCTTTCATTGCCTTTTTCAGATCACCGGTCAAACCTTTACGAACAACCTTGCATTCTCAGCAAAATTTGCAGGATACGGACTCACAGCTGTTCGTCCAGACAAGTTTTCAATGGAGCAATACCTAAAAGTCACACTAGACGATGGAGAGTTATTAAAAGATCCAGTCAAATAAAGGTGACTCGTGGGACAACTGATATACCTCACGGTTACTCGGCCTGACATAACATTTTCAGTTTGTACCCTAAGTCAATATATACAGACTCCACAGAAACCTCATTGGGATGCCGCAATTCGAGTCCTAAAGTACATCAAAGGATCACCGGGACAAGGATTGTTATTGCCATCCGATAACAATCTAACATTGGTAGGTTATTGCGACTCAGACTGGGAAGGTGGTTGTAAGACAACTCGGAGAACAGTATTATCTCATGGAAGTAAAAAGACAAAAGTATCAAGATCATCATCAGAAGCAGAATACCGTGCGATTGTTAATACTTGTTTGACAATAGTTTGGTTGTGATATCTGTTGTAGGATTTAAAGGTGTCATGTAACTTGTCAACTCAACTTTTCTGTGACAATCAAGCGGCATTACATATAGCGATAATCAGTCCTTCATATGTACCGACACAGTATCAGCTCGCAGATATTTTTACGAAGGCACTGGACAAGGCACATTTTTTGACGCTACGACATAAGTTGCATAATCTTCACCTACCAACTTGAGAGGGAAGTATTAAGGAAATAATAATAATTATCAAATTATACGCAATTATTGTATGTAATATTGTATGATATTGTACCCAATTATATGCAATTAATTTAATAATGATAGAATCTCATGATTAGTGATCCCTACCTAATTAGATTGTAATTTGGAAAGAGAAAGTACTAGTATATATTTCCTATTCATGAAGTGATGTAAATACACACAAGCGAATAAAACATCTTCTTTCTTCTTTGCATCTTCTAACATACAATTTTCTTATAGTGCACCTTACTCTACAAGAATATAAAGCTTTAGAGTCTGCCAAAAATGAAAATCGACGCTAAAGTGTTATTATTGACAACATCGACTAAAAATCCACCTTCTATGTATTCAAGTTATTTGTGTCAGCTTATGTAGAGGATGTTAATAACATCACCTATCACGTGAACGTAAATTAGAAAAATATTATTTAATAATAAAATTTTAGAGAGGTTTAGACAAATGTTACTTAAGAGAGAGAAAAATAAAGCATTTGTATCGGTGTAATCCTCGTTATATAGGAAAAAAAAGTCATGTAGAGAGGGTCAAATTGACGCTACTTAAGTGGAAAAATATGAATGTTTTGACGTTGATTTAGCTCACACTATAAAGGAAAAAAAACATTATATTGAGAGAGTCGGGTCGATGCTAATTAAGTGAAAAAAAATAAATTAAAGGCTTTGCTTGGGTCTAGTCCATGCTATAAAGAAAAAAAAAGCTATTAGAAAATTGAAGTAAAATGTATAATACACATGTCATGAACAATTGAAATAAAGAATGTTTAATAGTTGGAAATCGGTGCAAATAATGTTTAATAGTTGGAAGTCGGTGCAAAAAATGTTTGAAAACTAAAAATAACACAATTACAAGATTAAGAAAAAAAGTGTCTCAATGGTCATATTGAAGATCAAATTGAAAGTACATGTTAAAAAATGGAAAAGATTAGAATAAATACAACACTTATTACATTAAAAGAAATATCAAGTAATTAAACTTACAGTGTGGGTGAACTTCAAGTAAGGGGTTATTCATCAAAATCTTTAGCATAGTGAGACTGGACCTAACTCATACCCGTTGAAGTATCACCAAGTTGTTGTTCCATCATCATAGCTAATTGTTGTTGCATCAACTTTCCTTTGATGTGCTAAGTTAGCTCTTTCAATTGTTGCCTAAATTTTTTCATTTACTTGTTAGACTTGCTTATGAAGTTGTTCATTCTTAGCTAATTGGTAGTTGTAATCAACTGTAAAAGCTAACTAGGAGGGTTGAGTGAGGGATGACACTCCATGGTGGAAGTTAGTAGCTAATTTCATAGTGTCATATACTTTACCACTACTTTTTCCTTCAGTAACATCTTTCCAACATTTTGAAGCTTTGTTGCTTATTTATTTGGTGAACATCAGAAGATGGTCCTTCAGAACTTTTAGAACTATCAGATTGTATAACTCTCTACCGCTGATGATAGGTTTCCTACATAATTATTGAGAGTTACAAATGTTAGGAAATTATGTTAAAAACATAAATAAATTTAGAAAATTAGCAATAACTTACATATGTCTCACGAGAATGACTATCTATCCGACCACCCTTCTTGTTGGTGTGAGTGGTGAGAAATATAGTATTTGTACTATATTTTGCAAATAATATTCTTTTGTTCGATCACTAAGAGGATCTTGCGAGAAATGTTAGCATAAAAAGATATCTTGAAGAATGTATTAAAGTTGCTTTATATCAACAACCTCTCTTAAATGACTATATAGGCTTGATAAAATATGTTGAGTATCTAAATATTCTTTAAGAAGAAATTTGCATTAAATTTTGCATGAAAAACATTTATTGCAACCCTCGTCATCTAGGATATCAAACGCATCTTGATGATTGAAGAGCTTCCTAACGACTCACAATCACAATAGATATCTTTCAAGACCTCTATAAATAGAATATACCTTAAAGAATAGAAGATTATTTTCCCTCATGAATAAACTAACAAAGTTATAGAGATAAAAAATATTGAGTGAAAAACCTTGCAATCAAGCCTGTAGATATAACACTTTAATGTTCTTTAGCAACCTAAAAGAGTGAACTTAAAACTTTGTATTTGTCTTAGAATGTTGTTAATTCTCTTTTAGTTAGCAGCTCTATGATCTTTTGATCACTTATCTTATAATTAAGTATTTTAGCCAATAATGATTATTGTTCCAAAGGATACTCAGTGTCTTACTTAGGAATAGTTGTTGTTTCAAACAATACTGGGTTGTTTAGGTAGGAGTGACTAAGATCTAAAAAATACTTAGTTTGTATATTGCAACATTAGTCTGCTTAGTGAAACTTTATCATATCGATGAGGAACTAGACACAATCTCGATTATAGACGAACCAATATAGAAATTTACAGTGTAAATCCTTCTTTCTCTTTTTAATTCTTACAAATTACATATTATCAAACAATTATCTAACAAAGAATGAATTTCTTTTTAAACAATATTTGCAAAAATATCTTGATAGTGAATCTGTCAATTAAAACTTTGTATGACCATTATATCATACACTCTTCTCGTGAACTATTTCAAAAAAAAAAATCCATAATTCAACTCTTTTTTCCTGTGTATTTGATGCGTGAAACTATATATTTATGGGTGGTTCGATAACAATTAGTCTAATAAGTCCAACAAAATCTCTATAGGATATGCTTTAAATGACTCTGATACCATATTTTTTCAGTTTTCTCCATCCAGAGTATGCTCTGTCGAATATGCAACTATACAAAATGCAAAATCTAAGACACCACCATGTTATTGCACCGCTTCCAGGCATGGTAAGACACATCATCCTTCATTGGTTCAGTCATTGTTCCATTAATTATTCTTTGCATTTAAGGAAGTGATCATGGATCTACTCCATGAATGATAATTATTAGAGTCAAGAAGAGGAGATATAAGAGCAGTGTCAAGATTCTCACTAGGGTGTAGATACATGTAAGTATGAGCATGCAAATAAAGAATATGATCTTCAAATATGTTGGAAGGAAAAAAACAAGGAAAAAAAGAAAGAAGAAAGAAACAAAACAAAGAAAGAAAAGAAAGGAATAGAGAAGCGCAACAAAACTATTTGAAATAGAATTTAAGCCTAAATCAACCTTATAAAATTGATTTATAAGATAAAGTTTACACTCACTTATACACTATAAAATGTTTTTATCTCTAATCGATATGAAATCTCCAAATCATTGAATTTAAACCTTCATCATCTTTCCTCAAATCACTACGTAGTCTTGCTACAAACTTCCATCATGTACGCCAAGGTTTGAACACAACCCATTTGTTTCTCCAAATACTTTTTTTTATAAGCATTTGTTTCTCACATATGAAGCTTCATCATGAGACATTAATGTAGAACCCCATTTTTTAGATCATAACCATCATAAGCTTCACAGCGCTGGCATACGAAACCAGAATTCCCATCACCCAAACTTGAACTCTTCCATCCCGAGTCATGAATATTTTTTAATTGAAATATTATTTTTTATTTTAATAATATTTTTTAATTAGAGAAAATTTAAATTAGGGTTAATTCAATATATTATTTAATTAAATATTACTATTTTGTACAAACAAATGCAATAAGAAGTTATAAGTTTTCTATGAATGATTTTTATTCAAACTTTTATACGTTTTGAATTTTTTATTTAAAATCACATAAAAAATTGTATTTGTGCAAAATATAAAGTAAAAATCCGAGGAAAATTCTTCAAAAAAATCGCTGAAAATGAATAGAAGAAAAAACTGGTTGGTGAGACAATTGAAGATATAAAGGAGTCTCTGAATTGAAAACAGTAACAGAGAACTTATATTTTTCTCATTTGGTAAAAATGAGTGGGATTTCAAAGTTTCAACATTGAAAATGATACTTTATTTTGATGTGAGAACGTTGTTGAGAATTGACTCGATTTCGTAAGTTTAATCAAAATGAACAGTAAGAGTAGGAAGCATGTGTTACACAGCAAAGAGAAATTGAAGTGAAATTTGGAATTGTTCTAAAAAATGAATGTAAATGTGAGAGAATCTATATTACATAGATACAAAAACGTTGACTTGCTTATGATTCGTCTGAGTCCAAATTTCCCTTTCAGACAAATATGGAATTTTTCTCTCTCTTTTAGTGCATGCAAATTATTCCATTAATTGTAAAAGTGAGTAAAATTTAATAAGGGAGGGATAGAGCTACCAATGTTTGAGTTTGTACCTTTTTTGAGGATGTTTCAGTGTGTGTATACAAAAAAATTCACACTTCATATATTCATCAAGTTTTATCATATATGGAAAAGTGCTCCAATTGTGTGACGTATCATAGGGAGTTACGACAATCATTATTCAAAAGTATAAAGATTTATCTTACATTCAACTTTTTCTTGTCTCATTGCAGTTTTCTTTAGAACCTCATTCTATACCTTATAAACAAAACAATTGAAACAAAAGAGAACACAGTTATGATTTCTTTCACATACCCATAGATATTGGTCTTCATGAACAATAATTTCTAATAATAATAACATGTTAATATTTCTTTTCATACTGGATTTCATCTCGTTTTTTGAAAAAAAAAATCATAAATTAAACTCCTGATATATAAAGTATTGAACAAATTTATTTATCTTCTGTCTGTTTTTAGATCATGTTAGAGCTAGTACATATTAGTGTATAGATTTAATTGGATATTTTACCCCCCTCAACTACCATCAATTTAGAAGTTACCAATTCGTTACATTTCTAACATAGTGATAACGTATAAAAAGTTAAAAAAGTCATTTTATAACAAAATTTTGTGTTTTGAAGATTCAATATACTAAACATAAAGAGATTTCGTGAATTCTTCTCTGTACAACTGAAAAATTCTTGTTATATTCTAAGAATTTTAATATAATAAGTCATTAAAAATCATCTTTGACCTTGTTCTTCCTCATTTTATTAGTACATCATATCATTAGAAAGGAATCAACAAAATTTAAAATAGAATTCTAACTATAGTGTCATAGTCCGAGTCTCACCTTAGAGTAAATTTGATTTTTTAATCTCATTGATTTATGTATAAAGTTAGGAGGGTGTAGCGCTATGAGTCGAACTTGATATTACATATAAACAATCATCCACCAATATTTATATTTAAGACATTAATATTGTATCCACCAATATTTATATTTAAGACATTAATATTGTATCAACACAAATCAAGGATTTCTGAATAATCAACCTTAAATATGAGAAAACTTTTATTATTGAATTAAAACAATAACAAAATTAAATATTGAAAAAATAGTATATATGTCAAAGAATACTAAAAAAAAAAACACATTACATACTAATTAAGAATTCAGATATTCTTAACTACTAGGTTGAAAATCGTCAATAGTCTAAAACACTACTAACCATATTATCTTAAATGAGTTAATAAAAGTGAGCAAATAATAATATATTTATTATATAAAAAAAAGTGGAATATGTGGTGGGGTCAAAATTGGCGCGTTGTTGTGTACCATAATGCACTATTGTAAGGAATCAACATCAATCATTTTTATCATGAGATGCTTACGGTCGGCACGGGAATCCTTATTGCCACGTCACCCATTCATGGGTCCCACTCTTACACCATTTTCCTTACATTTCCCTGCTACGGAATATATGCTCTTCCTCCTCAAATTTCATGGACACAAACAACAGAGATAATTGAAAATCAAAAGTGTTGCGATCAAAAAATTAGAAAAAAAAAAAAGAAGAAAAAAATTGTATCCATGCATCTTCCACGATATGGACGTAGCTAGTCTTCAATCTTGTTCCTTTTTTCTTTTTCTTTTCTTTGTTTTCCGTTCCTATCAACCATGAAACATGTTTTGTTCCATCATTTTCTACTTCCAAAATATATTTCTTTAGCTTTTCTGATGTTCATTATTAGGTAAAGGATGTTGTGGTTCCATTCGAAATAAGGAAAGGGGGGAAGAACGTCATGAATTTCTGATATTCATGTTTCTTGGAAAAAAAATTAAAATAAGAAAATAATGTAATGATGAGTTCTTTCCGTTTTTCAGAAAGTGAAGAATATATTTAGGGCAAATTCATGGTATTCGTAGAGTTTGCTTGGTTTAGAATTGTGTAATACTCGCTCACTTGGTTTTATAATATGAAATTCACTTGAATCTTTTACTTTTAAAGCATTATGTCATAAAGTGTTTCTAAGGGGAAGTGACAAAAAGCTAGTTTAATTAGCATAGGATACTCTCAATCTGATAATACTCAGCAGATTAAATCTAAAGGTCCCACTCAATTTACCTTACCATTCACTCAATCATTAATTTCGTGATGCATTTTGCATTGACTATTCTGACTATATCTTTAGTTAACAACCTAGGACTGTAACAAAATTTTAAAATTAATTTTAGTGATAAAAAATAATTAGTTACTATAATGATTAAATTATAGATTATTTTAATACTAAAAAATTTTGGTTTCTAAATTAGTTTTTATTATTATTAAATAGTTTCTAAATTGGTATCTAATTAACTACTAAGGTTTTAACTACCAATCATTTATATTCTAAATTTGGTAGCAAAAACTATCAATCATTTATATTCTAAATTTGGTAGAAAAACCTCGATAGCTAATTATATACCAATTTAAAAACCATGTAACAATAATATAAACTAATTTAGAAATCAATTTTTTTTTAGTTTCTAAAATAATTTATAATTTAGTTACTATAACAACTAATTATTTTTGTCACTAAAATTAGTTTCTATTTCATGATTTTCTTGTAGTGAATAGAAAGCACCAAACGACAAGATAAATTCATCAAATTTTTATTAATAAAGATTTTAAATAGGTCTAATATTAGGTTAAGAAGTAACTTTAACTCAACTTTATATAATTTATTTATAAAATAAAATTTACATATTTATTAAAATATTTTATCTCTAACACAAATTATTATCATGCTAGTGAAAAGAAGAAAAATAAAAATACTAGAAGGTCTCTTATTAAATTATTTAAAAAACTATATATAAACTTAAAACTTACATAGTTAGTATTTATACCAACAAATATATAATTTAAAAATTTTATAATGTAAATTTAATATATTACGATTTATACAACAAAATCAGTCTGTTAAGTATTAAAGTTATTTAAATGAATTAAAGTGTGGTCTTCTTAGTTAAATACTTTTTTGAAATGTTTTGACGTATAAGCATCTTGATGCTGATAAATAAATAAAAAAATCAAGCATCTTGATTTGCTTTTACCCTTTTTTATGAACAATTTTTGTCTAGATAATGCAGTGTTAATCCATATTTATATATCAGTCGACAACTACTTTGTTAAGGAGGGAGAATCGTTTGACCTATTGATATATATGTCTGGAAGATACTTTATATTGGATAGAGTAAATATCCGATCTATAGAAACAGATGCAATAAAAATATTATTTATCAAAATAATTAATATGGATAACTGCAACTATATATATTTATTAGAATCAGCACAATAAAACGCGAATTTAGCTTTTAATATTTAACATCAATTTATTAGATTCATTTATTATCAACCATATATTATTATTATTATTAATATGTACTTTATCAATTATTAATTTAATAAATAAAACATAATATTGATATTTTAATACTTTAGCGTTGAATTTAAATTATTTTCAACTAGTGATTTTCTTAACTAACCAAAAAGTGCTAATTTATTTTTAATGTAGCAGGTGTAACAATTCATAAAAAATATATATATTATTTACCATATGCAGTAGACAGTTTTTATATTATTTGACTTGTGTAGGATTGTGACGAGAGACTAAGGTTCCATTTTTTGTTGTTCTTGAGTAAGTGTGTACTAAATATTAAAACTCCAAAAATACTACAATTCGACACACACCCTTAATTAGACGCACCTCATCGATTTGAAATTACGTCCACTCAATTTTTTTTCCTCGAAAATGCTCAGTAGACGTAAAGCATTCAACTTGTCCTTCTTTTGAAAAGGTGAACTTATTATCACTTTTCTGTGAAAACAAACTCTTAGCTCATTATTTTAAAAATAAAATGTGAATGAAAACGATATATATGTTGACCATATCTATCTATCCATCTATATTATTATTATTATTATTATTATTATTATTATTGAAGATTCAACTCTATTACATGCCACAAATACAATGAAAAGAAAGGCAAAAAACTTTTTTTTAAGGGAAACACCATGATTAGAGTTGTGCTTTAGAGATCTACTCTTATGTAGGGCTAGTCTAAGGAAAGGAACATGGAAAAAATAAAAAGGAAAATTATTTTAACAAGTGTCAATTTTTATAATAAAAAGAAATTTATTATACAGCATACCAAAATAAATTATTTCATATTCATGAGGAACAATAATAAATTTAAATTGTAGCTTTTTTTAAAAAGAAAGTCTATAACATTACTTGAAAAAATGTTTGAATTTTCTTAAGTAATATTTATTTTTAACAATTCAAATCTTAGATACGCCACGTGAAATATTCAAAGCAAAGTTTTAGTATTATATATTATTATCTGATAGAAAATAAGTGAAACTTTTGTGAAAAATAAATAGATGATATAGTTTGATGAAAGTGTTAACATTTCATTGTATATAAGTGGATACAGACCTCATTCCCATAAAGTTAAATTAGATTTAAAGTTTCATTTAAAAAGTCCATCGTGAATGATAAATGAATAGATATAATTGTATGTGATATAAAGAAAGATGAAAGGTAGTGATGTGGATGTTTATCGGTTGAGAGATTTAAGATGGGAAAGTGAATTGGTATAAATAATGTGTATCTTAAACGCGAATGAATCTAAGTTTTGAAGGGTTAAAGAAAGGTTTGATTGGATGAGAGGGTTGGTGGTGTTGGAATCTAATTCCCTATCTGTTTTGACAGCTTCCTGCTTTTTTCCTCATTTTCATGCCAAAAGCTTACCACTTAATTTCCCCTATTTTTAGTTGTAAAGCCACCAAATTGCAGCCTTAATCCTTCATCTGATAGAAAATTTGTATATGTGTATGTCTGGAGGCCACGCATAAAGAGAAAGAGAAATAATGGTAGAAACTACAAAGTGAGGCATGCACGTGCATGAGAAATACAGATCAGAAAAGAAGATGAGTGTGGGACCTTGTTAGCTTCAGAGTCATCAGGGCTCAAGTGGGGGCGTCAAAAAGCAAACATACGTGCTTTCCCCACACAAACGCTGCAAAGGAAACTATACTACGTACCTCTTCCATCTATCTGCCCTCAATCATTTCAATTATATATATAATATCGCCTCAAACAATCTTTATAAGATCAATTTTTCATCAAAATCTTATCTCTACGATCTTTAATGTATCTTTCTATGTTTAAACATGTCAGGCATAAGACTATATTTAAGAGTGGTATGAATGTCAACTCGTCATGAGACTATATATGGATAATATGTGACCTGACCAGTTCAACAAACTCCCGATATAATAATTATAAATATTCTTAAGATCATATTAAAAAATGAACCGTTTAATTAAACTTTATAGAACAAACTCACAAAATAAGATTTCAACTCACTTATAAGATGAATTTTTCACCAAAATTAGTTTCTATTATTGTTAAATGGTTTTTAAATTGATGTCTAATTAGGAACCAAGGTTTTTGCTACCAATTATTTAGATTCTAAATTTGGTAGCAAAAACTTTGGTTGCTAATTAGACACCAATTTAGAAACCATTTAACAATAATAGAAACTAATTTAGAAATCAAAATTTTTTTAATCTCTAATTTAGTCACTATAACAACTAATTATTTTTTTGTTTTTAAAAATTGGTTTCTATTTCATGATTTTCTTGTAGTGTTCTAGTCAATGTAGAATCTTCAATACATCTTCTAACGTTGTTTAAACCTATAAATTCATGTGTGAGACTATATATTTATGAATGATAAAAATTATATATATATATATATATAACACGTGATTCGGTTCAACAAACTCTCGATATAATAAATTATAAATAATTCTAATATCATATTAAAAAATAAATTTTTTAAATTTAACTAAATCTTATAAAATCAACTCACAAAATAAAATTTCAACCCACTTATATATTATAAAATAACCTTATCGTCATCAACATTTCCTACTCATGCCACTTCTACATGTAAGTTTTTATGTTAAATCTTTAATCAATCCAGGTGTAAATCTTAGTTTCACGTTAATATATTCAAGAGAATTTTTCTAGGAACTACATAAAGATCATTATACTTAAGGTATATATGTATATTAAATTTCTCTGCTGCTTCCTTTTGGCTCGAACACCAAGAAGGACAAACATTGGAGAGGATGTGATGAAGATGGATTTCAGAATAAATAATAATGTCACTCAAACTTAGTTCTAAATTTGCTGAATGGTGTCATGCAGTCTATAGTCTTTGGTGGTGAAAGGAATGCATCTTGGCAAAAGGCTATTGAAAATTCTAGAACTTTTATGCAATAGCAAAAGGCTTATCCCATTATTATATTGAATGACTACTAAAAAATACATGTTTAATTCTCACTTGTGGGCTATTTTATTTTTTCCCTTGCCATCCAATAAAAACAAATAAAACTCTTAGTAGGGTTACAAATGAATTGAGTCGTTAGAACTGACTTAAGAAGAAATTTCTTAATTTTTATAAAAAAACTTTTTTTTTTTCAATTTGGTTCGATTCAAGCTAATAAACAATAAGATTTATCTTATTAGCTTAATTCAATTTAAAATCTTGACTGTTACACTTTTTTGTTCTTATATTTATTTCATAAAAAAAATTGATCTAAATAGAAATTAAAAAAAAATTATTGTCTTGAATTTGTTCAGTGAATTTAACTATACATAGAAACATTCTACTCGAAAAGTTAAATTGTGTCATTTATGAAAGGGATATTGAGAATACAAATCATATGTAATGAAGGAGTAAGAAAATGAAATATGAATGTTGATTTTGTTTAATGTCTTTTTTAACGACCATATAGAAGGTTGTTAACATCATGAATATTCATGATGGTACAAGTAAAATGTTGAACATGGATAAGTGTCAAATTTTCATGAACTTTTTTTTCTTATTTGTTTATGTTGGATTTAAAGAACATACTTTTTTTTATAAAGATTAAATTGAATGATTTATTTTATTTATTATTTTTTTACTGTTGATAGAAAAACTCATTTATTAGTTTTATTTTCAATTGATTCATAGTCAGGTTGAACAAACAAATTAACTAATTGAATCTCAAACTAATTTTGAGTTGGTTTGATTCATTAAAAATCTTAGATCTTGATATGAATTTTAAAATAGTTATTAAAATAAATCATAAATATATAATACCATAACATGGTGTAAAACCTTTACATTTTTAGTTGATCTATTATTATTTATTGAAAAGGATCTGCGTTCTCAAAAAAAGAAAACTAAATAAACATACTTCCAAGTTTATTGGTATTTAGTTCAACAGTATAAAATAATTTTTCCATGTATTTTTTTTATCAATAATAAAAAAATGAATAAATATATTTTTTTATCAATAATAAAAAAATGAATAAATATGAATCACTTTAGGGTGATCCAACCCTTATAACCCTTATATATGAACTCAACCATAACCTTGTTCACTAGACTTACTCTCAAGTCTGTCTACACAGAACTCTCCTAGCTAATATAGAAGAAGACATCTGGTCATACAACTTAAATGAATACGTCATCAGATTATCCTCATACAAACCAACGAATCTATACATCAATTAGAAAAGAAAAAATGTGCAAACTGTGGCTTCCATGTATCTAAAGTTGTAATTTTTTCTTCTTCTTTCTTTTAATGATTTATCAAATTATTCTTCCTTACTAAGCCACTTATCTTCTGTACAGCCAAGGAAATTTGTTTTTGTACAATCTTATTTTATCTTTGCAAAAACAAAATTGTTTTTCTTTTGAAAAATAAATTTTTGAATTGTTTCGTACATTCTGGAAATTAAGTCGAAATTAAATTATGCTTAGACCTAAATTCAATGAGGATGACAAACTTATAACGTAGTGGGTCCAAATCCACATAGGAACAAGTAATTGTTGTTCAAAAGACTTGTGAGCCTATTTCAAAGGGGTTCGTGGGCCTCAGGTTCCCATATCCATTTCCAGGTTTTTTTTTACTGTACCCAATAAATTTTCAAATAGAAAAAAAAATATATTCCAAATTTTCTTTTTCAAAACATGTTTTTTAAATCCATATTTCCAATTTTAAAATAATTGATAATTCTTAAAAATTAGTTGGATACAAGTTCAAAATCATTGGGTGAAAAAACAATTGACCCATTCTCTGACCCGGCCCGAACGAAGTAGGCTACACTGTACAAATATTGCATATATTTATAGTGGGAATTACAAATGGTACTATAGTAATAATGAAATGATAAACTTATCAATTAAACTCCTAAACTTGTGAGAAATATTTGACATTTTATTTTTATTTTTTTAGGATGGTATAGCTTTCTTCTAAAAAAAACATGCCTGCCCTGTATTGTTTGGTACTTGATTTTGATTTGAATTAAATAACAAATAAATTTAGAAAAATAAAATAATAGTCACTATATTGATTAAGTTATATATTATTTTAGAGATTACAAAATGGCTGATATCTAAAGTGATTTCTATTAGTAATGAAAATTTGTAAAATAGTTTTTATATTGGTATCTAAATTAGCTATCAAGGTTTTAGATACTAATATTTTATATTCTAAATTAGTCTTTAAAAGATTAATAGTACTTAGTAACTAAAATCTTGACAATTAGATATCAATTTAGAAACTATTTTATAATTTTTTTTATTAAAAATAGAAATTACTTAAAATACCAATAATTATTTAATTTATAAAATAATCTCTAATTTAATCAATCATTTTAATCTCTAAAATGAGTTTTTAGTTAATGATTTTCTTAATGTGGATTATATTACTCTCTCCAAACATGAAAAAGTGATGAGGGTGTTGCTTTTTGTTTTCCAAGACCTTTTGAAAAACTCCTCTTCTTCTCCTTGAGCACCCTCACTAATTAACTTATACACAAATTTGACATAATACTTGGTGTTCATCTCCCTTCTAGATCCATACATCCCCACATTCCCTATTTAGGGATTTTATAGCTATCTTTTGTTCCAACTCCACTGCTTGATTCCTCTCTCATTTAAACAATTGTGTTCTCCATTTTAAACTCCATTCCCAAGTACTACCCTTCCAACTTCCTAGTTGATTTAATGTGATCTTCTTGGAGACACTATATTATCTATAACATTTGTCTTTGAGATTATCCTCTCTCAACCACTTGTCCTCGAGAATCTACCCTTATCATTTATTCCTATCTTCCATTTTTATGTTCCTATCGAACCAACTTTCTTGTTCTTTAGCTTAACTCATAAACTCCCTTCTTCCTTTGGTACATCTACAAATTGTAACGTATTCACATCAACTTCTCTCTTACCCACCTTTACTCCTTCTTATAATGTTTTCCCTTACAACCTTTGTAAGCCAAAGTCTCTTATAAATGTAGAAATGGACAAAGAAGCTTTAACCTACACCAATCAAGTTTTGTTATTATATTATTATTATTATTATTATTATTATTATTATTATTATTATTATTATTATTATTATTATTATTATTATTATTATTATTATTATTATTATTATTATTATTATTATTATTATTATTATTA